>Ga0208624_1000206_pt1 | contig 30775 bp, 27 predicted proteins | sample Knorr_S23_td_DCM_FD_185607 | JGI IMG/M metagenome (GOLD analysis project Ga0208624, IMG submission 185607) | Marine microbial communities from Southern Atlantic Ocean transect - Knorr_S23_td_DCM_ad_71m_LV_A (SPAdes) (version 2) | ecosystem: Environmental > Aquatic > Marine > Oceanic | place... | reverse complement strand
ATAGATCCAGTTGAAATTCAAAATAAAACTTTAAGTAAATACGAAATAAAAAATTATAGAAATTGGATTAATAAAAATCCAAAAAAATTTAATAGTGTTATTCATAAAATTATTGACAGGGATTTATCATTTATAAAAGAAGATACAGACTATGTTATTTGTTTATGGGATGATTCTGTTATTCTTGGTGGTGGAACACATGGTGAATTAACAATGGCATATTATTTTTCAAAACCAGTATATCTTATTTTAAATTTTCCTATAAGTAAAACTAGTTCATGGATTTTAGGATGTTCTACTAAAGTATTTAACAATTTTAACGATTTAAAAATTCATTTATTAGAAAAATATGAATCAAAATAATTTAATTATTTCAATTGATGGCGGAGGTTCAAAAACAGATTTTTTAATTGCTGATATTAAAAAAAAATTAAAGTATGAATATTCAACCTCAGGTAGCAATCCTAATTTTTATGGATCTGACGGATTAAAAAATTTATTTGATGAATTAAAAAAAATTCAAGAATTAAACAATATTAATGTAAATGATATTAAATCAATTGTTTTAGGCTTAGCTGGAATCAGTAATAAAAAATATAAAAATGATTTAAATGGTTTTTTTAAAAATTTCTATAGAAATAGTAAAATTATATTGACTTCAGATGCCGAACTTGCACATAAAACGATATGGGGTAATAATATAGGAACCACATTATTGGTAGGTACAGGTAGTATAGGAATATCTAATTCAAATAAAAATAAAAAATTAATTATATCTGGCGGTTTAGGATTTGAAAATAATGATGTTGGTAGTGGATATTGGATTGCAAAAACTCTTATTCTTTTTCTCATATCAAATAAAAATATTTTTAAAAATAATTTTTGCAATGAACTAATTGAACTTGTAAAAGAACATTATAATAAAAAAAATTTTGATGATGTTTTAGATTATGCTTTAGGACATGAAGGCAAATTTGTATTAGCTAATTTATCGCCAAAAATCATTAAATTAGCTAAAATGGGAAATGAAATTGCTTATAAAATATGTGATGACGGTTGTGAAGGTCTTAAAGAGATTTTAACTGATTTAAAATCAAAAAATAATTTTTTTGATACAATTGGAATTCATGGTTCAATAATTTTAAAAAATGAATTTTATAGAAAATTATTTTTTTCAAAATTAGTTAATATAAATTGGATTAAAAGTGAATACAAATCTGTTTTTGGTGGATTAACTGTTTTAGAAAATATTAATCCAAATCAATATAAAAAATTTACTAATTATGGCTAAACCTATTATAGAAATAGATTTAGATAGGTTAAAAAATAACTATCTTAACATTAAGAAGTTAATTGGGAAAACTTCTTTATTAGCCGTAGTTAAAGCAGATGCTTATGGTCATGGTGTAATTCCCATATCAAAACATTTAGAATCATTGGGAATTAATTTTCTTGCAGTTTTTACAATTGATGAAGCTATTGAACTAAGAAATAATGGGATCAATACTGATATTATTATTTTTGAAAGATTGTCAAATGAATCATTTAAACTAGCAATAAAATATAATATAATTGTTAACGTTTCTTGGTTTTCAGATTTAGATATTTTCAAAGAAAATATAAAAAAATATAAAAAATGTCCAAAGTATCATTTAAAAATTGATACAGGAATGACAAGATTAGGAATTCCATATGAAAGCTCAGTAAAATTTTTTGAAGATCTTATTGAACAAATTAATGTACCTCCAGAAGGTATATATACTCATTTAGCTACAGCAGATGAGGGTGACTTATCTTTTGCAATTGAACAAAAAACAAGATTTGATCATATTTTAAATAATATCAAAAATAAAATAGATTTGAAATGGGTGCATATTTCAAATAGTGGAGGTGTTTCAAATTTAGATAATTCTAATTATAATTTAGTTAGAGTAGGAATGTTGCTTTATGGTGCATTACCATCCAGCTCATTGAAAAAAATTCCTAAGATTGAACCTGTGATGAATTTTAAAGGTCAAATTGTTTTGGTTAGAAGAGTTAAAAAAAACACCCCAATAAGTTATGGAGGATTATATAAAACCTCAAAATCTTCAAATATTGGAGTTATACAAGTTGGTTTTGCTGATGGAATGCCACGAGCTTGGTTTAAAAGGGGTTATGTAAGTTGGAATGGCAAAAAATATAAAATATGCGGAAGAGTTTGTATGGATCAATTTATGGTTAATTTTGAAAATGATAAACCAGAAGAAGGTGAAAAAGTATTAATTTGGGGTAAAGATAATAACAATCATATACCAATTGAAATTATTGCAGAGGATGTAGGCCTTAATCCCTATAATTTATTTACTTCTATTTCTGACAAAAGAGCAAAAAAGGTTATTAAATAATTTTAAAATGATTAAAACAATAATTTTAAATATTCTAATTTTTAATATTTTTTTATCTGCATCATCAATCAATGTTAATTCAATGGTCAATAAATTATCTTTAGAACAAAAAATTGGTCAAATGTTTATGCTTAGATATACAGGAGATTTTTATAGAAATGATGATCCAAGATTTATTGAAATAAAAAAGATGATTATTAAACATTATATTGGAGGAATTGTTACTTATGTTGGATCTGCTCATGGAACTATTTTTAATTTAAACGAATTACAAAGTTTCTCTGAAATTCCATTATTAGTTGCTGCTGACTTTGAAAGAGGAGTTGGTCAAAAAGTATCTGGTGCTACACTTTTCCCATCAAGCATGGCAATGTCTGCAACAAATGATCCTAAATTATCATATGAACATGGTAGAATAACAGCAATCGAGGCAAGAGCACTTGGTGTTCATATTACATTTGCTCCTGTTGTTGATGTGAATAGTAACCCTAAAAATCCTATAATTAATTTTAGATCATATGGTGACACTCCCGAAATAGTAACAAAGTATTCTTCTGAATTTATTAAAGGATGTCAGGATAATGGCATTATTGCTTGTATCAAACATTTCCCTGGACATGGTGATACTGAAACTGATTCTCACACAACCCTTCCAATTATTAATAAAAGTGAAAAAAAATTCAGAGAAATTGATTTATTACCTTTTAAAAAGTCACTTGATGCTAATGTTAAAATGATAATGACAGGGCATATAGCAGTTCCAAGTATGGATTCAACAAAAACACCAGCCACATTATCATATGAATTAAGTGGAAAAATTATTAGAGATGAATTTAAATATGATGGTTTAATTGTAACTGATGCAATGGAAATGGGAGGTATTACTGAATCTTATTGGTCAGCAGAAGCCGCAATAAAAACAATTGAAGCGGGTTCAGATATTATTTTGCTACCTATTGACAATTTATCAGCAATTAAAGGGGTGATTGAGTCCGTTAGAAATGGAAGAATTTCTGAAGAGAGAATTAATAAATCTGTAAAAAGGATTTTAAAATCAAAATTTGATTTAGATTTATGGAATAATAAAAAAATAGATTTTAAAGACTCAAGAGAAATATTAGGAAAATTTTCTCACAAAAGAATTGCTTCTGAATCAGCAAAAAAATCTATTACCTTAGTTAATGATAAAAATAATTTAATTCCTATTGATATATCAAAAAATAAACATATTGGTCATTTGTTATTAGCGACTAATGAAGGAATGTTAAAGTTTTCTAATAATTATAGATCGAAAATTTCAAGACTTCATGGAAATGTAAAGTCTGATTTTTATTCAAAAAATCTTTCAAATTCTGAAATTAATAAAATAATAAGTGATTACGAAAATTCAGATTTAATAATAATATCACTTTTAATAAGAGTTGCACAAGATCTTGGTACTTATACAATTGATCCATCGCATAGAAAATTAATTGAAAAACTGCAAAAAACAAATAAACCCATCGTTGTAACTTCATTTGGATCACCATATTTAAAAGATGTTGATTCGATAGAAACATATTTGCTAGCTTATTACTACGGTTCAATTTCTATGAATGCAATGGTTAATGCTCTTTTTGGATCAGAAGAAATAAATGGAAAGCTTCCTGTTACTCTATCTAAAAACCTTCCTCAGGGAAAAGGATTAAGTAGATATAAAAAGAATACTTTATTAGAAGATTATAATTCTTATGATTTTTCCAGTGCTAAAAGAATTATTAATGAAGCAATTAATAATTCAATTTTTCCAGGAGCATCTGTTGTTGTATTAAAAGATGGTAAAAAAGTCTTAAACTTTCAATCAGGTTTTCAGACCTACGAAAAAAAGAATAAGATTCATTCACAATCTATATATGATTTAGCTTCTTTAACCAAAGTTATTGCCACAACGCCAGTTGCCATGAAATTATTCGCACAAAAGAAATTACCTCTTGATGAGCCTATAAAAGATTTTATTACTTTATTTTCAGGAGAAAATAAAAATAAAGTAACCATAAGACATCTTCTAACTCATTCTTCAGGTTTAATGCCATTTGATACATTTCCAATTGATTATTCGAAAGATAAAATTTTATCAGAAATAATAAATAAACCATTAATTAATAAACCTGGTTTAGAATATGTTTATAGTGATTTCGGTCCTATTTTATTAAAAAATATTTATGAAATTGTTTCTAATAAAAAATTTGAACAATTGTGCTCTGATTATATTTTTAAACCATTAAAAATGAAAAACACTTTTTTTAATCCTGATGAGCGTTATTTTAAAGATATTGTTCCAACAGAAATTGATACGGTTTATCAAAGAGGATTATTAAAAGGAGTAGTTCATGATGAAAGGGCTTGGCAATTGGGTGGTGTTGCAGGACATGCTGGATTGTTTTCAACATCTGATGATTTAGCTAGATTTTGTCTCATGATGATAAATGGTGGACATTTAGAAGGAAAGAGATATTTTAATGCTGATATCATTACAGAATTTGTTGCTAAGCAAAATCTTCCAGAGAATTCAAATCGAGCATTAGGCTGGGATACTCCATCAAAAAAAGGTAGTTTATCTGGCAACTTTTTTTCTGATGGAAGTTATGGACATACTGGATTTACTGGAACATCAATTTGGATTGATCCAAATGAAAAAATAGGAATTATTGTACTAACCAACAGAGTGCACCCATCAAGGAATAAACCCGGAATGAGAGATTTTAGGATTAATTTTCATGATGATGTAATGCAAACTCTTAAAAAATTGAATTAAATTGGAAAATTTAGATTTTTTAGTACTAATTTTATATTTTATTATAATATTATCTGTTGGTTACATAAATGGAAGAAATCAAGCTTCTACTTCAGAATATTTTCTCGGTGAAAAAAAACTTCCTTGGTATTTAATAATGTTTTCTGTTGTTGCTACGGAGACCTCCGTTCTCACTTTTTTAAGCATACCTGGTTTATCATATTTAGGTAATATTGGATTTCTTCAATTATCTTTGGGATATATTGTTGGAAGGATTTTAATTAGTATTTATTTATTACCTCATTACTTTAATAATTCAATTGAATCAACATATGAAATTTTAAAAATAAAATTAGGAAGAAATATTCAAAGATTTGTCTCTGTGATTTTTCAAATAACAAGAGTTTTAGCTGATGGTGTTAGATTATTCATGACTGCAATTCCATTGTCTTTGATTACAGATTGGTCATATTCCATTTGTATTTTTATAATAACTCTCTCAACTTTATTGTATGCAATTTATGGTGGAATCAAATCAGTTGTTTGGGCAGATAGTATACAATTTTTCATTTATTTTCTAGGTGCATTTTTCACAATATATTATTTATCTAATTATGTAGATGGTGGTATTAATTCAATCATTACAACTGGTTTCAAAAATGAAAAATTCATTTTTTTACAATTTTCTAATCCATTTACAAATCCATATAATTTTTTCACTTCTTTTTTTGGGGGAATTTTTCTTTCTTTAGCATCTCATGGAACTGACCATTTAATGGTTCAAAGATTATTAAGTTCCAAAGATATTCATTCTAGTAGGAAGGCATTAATAGGTAGTGGTTTAATTGCATTTCTACAATTTAGTATTTTTCTCTTCATAGGAGTTGGTATTTGGGTTTTTTATGATGGTAAAGAGGTTAATGCAAATGAAGTTTTTTCTTCATTTTTAATAAATCATATACCTTCTGGAATGAAAGGTTTTTTAATCGCTGCAATTTTTTCAGCTGCAATGTCAACCTTGAGTTCTTCAATTAATTCATTATCCTCATCAACCATGACAGATTGGATTAAAGATATTATGCCAAATAATTACAATATTAAATTTTCAAAATTCATTTCTTTTTTATGGGCATTAATAATATCATTTAGCGCACTAATCTTTACTTCTACAACTGGTCCTTTAATTGAAATAGCGTTATCAATATCATCAATTACGTATGGAGGAATGCTTGGTTTTTTTGTTTTAAACTTTATAAAAAAGAAAATTCCTACAAATTTTATTTTTTTAAGTTTTATTTCATCTATTCTAAGTATGATTTACATTGTCAACTTTACAAATATTGCATGGCCACTATTTACATTGATAGGTTTTTTAATTATGATTAGTTTTGCATTTACTTTAAATAAATTTTTTTCAAAATGAATATCAAATTTTTTTCTTTCATAATAATATTTAACTTAATTTTCTGTCAAAATTTTAAAAATTCTAAAATAATTAATGTTCCAAATATGGAGTCACTTCCAGGTATATTCACCGGTCTAGATATTTTAATAGAAAGGAATTTTGATTTAATTAAAAATAAGAAAATTGCGATTTTCACAAATCAAACTGCAGTTGATAGAAGTGGAAAACACATGTTGGACGTGTTAGCTGATTATAGAGATTTTTTTCAAATTAAAACTGTTTTTACCCCACAATATGGTATTCTTTTAAATTCTTATCAAAATATAGAAGCATCTGAAAATAATATTGATATAATTTTTAATTCAAAAATCAAAAGATTGTGGAATAATGAATATATTCCTCAAACAAATGATTTGGTTGATATTGATATTATATTGGTTGATATTCAAGATACTGGAATTAGATTTCATACTCTTATTACTACTTTAACTAAAATTATGGAGTCAGCTGCTACAAATTCCATTCCTGTTTTGTTGTTGGATAGACCAAACCCATTAAATGGCATAATTATTGACGGCCCTGTTGTAAGGCCAAAATATCAATCTTTTATAGGTTATCATCTCGTTCCAATTAGACATGGTCTTACAATAGGAGAATATGCTTTAATGATAAATGAAACAGGTTGGATAAGACAATCTGTGAAATGTGATTTATCCATTCTACCTATGACAAACTGGAACCGATCATTATCAGATAAAGATATGAATTTACCATATTGGAAAAACATCAATAATTTTATAAGTCTTAAATTATCTTATGGAATGACTTTATTTCAGGGTACAAATCTTTCATTCGGAGAGGGAACATCAAAACCATTTCAATTGATAGGTTCTCCTTGGCTAGTACCAGATCAATTAATATCCGGATTGAGAAAAAAAAATCTTAGAGGAGTAGTTTTTAGAAAAACTGAATTTATCCCCGATTCATTATCTACTTTGATTTCAAATCCTCTTTACAAAGGGGTAAAATGTTATGGTGTTGAATTAGAGATTATTGATATTGATAAATTCGACCCTTTGCATACTGCTCTTTCGATTTTGTCAATTGTTGCAAATTTAGATCGAAGATTTAAATGGACAGGTTCAAATTATATTGATTATTTGTATGGTCATAATTATTTAAGATTATTTATTTCTCAAAAACGAGATATTAATAAAATTTCTGCTACATGGTCAAAAGAAATAATAAAATTCAATGAATTTAGAAAACGTTTTTTAATATACAATTGATGAAAAATGTATTAATATTTCTTTTTTTACTATCATTTTTAAATGCTTTTTCAAATTTTACTTTACCAAAAAACGTATGGAGAATTTCAGTAAATAGCGAACAATCAATTTCTCAATGGAAATCATCAAATGGAGTAAATAGATTACCTCAAGAAGTTTTTACACTAAAAAATTTTAATTTAAAATATTTTGATCATAAAAATGAAAATTCATTTGAAGATTTAAATGATTTAGGTGATTTAGAAATAACTGTTTCTGAAAATGTACAAAAAATAATTACTGATTTTAATACTTTATCTTTAAATGAAGGGTGGGATTTTGAATTGTTTGATTTTACTGAAAATTTTTTTGGAAATGATTCTTTACAGCTAATTGGTCAAATACTTAATTCAGATAGTAAATTTAATTATAATAAAATAGTGTATGATATAGAATTCGGAATCTCAAACAAGTCGACATTTATTCTTTCAATTCCAATGTTTTTTAATGCATATAAAAATGAATCATGGTCTTGGAATGGTATGAAATTTGAGAATGGTGATATTGAAGGTTTTTTGAATTATCACAATAATAATAAAACAAATTTTGAAAATATTTTTAATTCTCCTATTAAAGATTCGATACCAGTTTTTATGTTTGAAAAAATTAATTCAGTTTATGATACATATTATATTGAAAATGAAGATTATTCTATTCTTTGGGCATTAAAATCTGGAGATGACCCATTTAAAGTAATTAATGATCCAAATTATAACCCATTTTCTCAAAATATGGATTCAACCTCAATTGATTCAATTTTAAACTATTTTTATCCTGAAACATCAAGTAACGGATTAGGAGATATAAAATTAGGGGTTAACTTTCATCTTTTAGGATCACCTGTTTGGGTTGGTGAATCTATTTTTTCTATTTATGGAGGAATAGGTTTAACTATACCCTCATCGAAATTATTGAATAAGTACCAAAAAAATGATTTATCAACTCCAAATCAATTCAAAGAATTACCATTAGGAAAAGGAATATCATCTTTAAATGCATCTCTCTTTGGAGAATTTTATTCAAATTATAGATCAAGGTTAATAAGATTTAATTGGTTTGTCAGATCAACATTTAACAAGGAGGGAAAATTTAATACACGTGTTTCTCCTCGAGGAACTTTTATTATTAATGATGAATCAATTTTATCTACGTTGGGGGATACATATAGGATGAAGTTAGGTAATGAAAGTTTGGCTCATATTAATGCATCGATTGAATTGATTCCTAAAAGATTATCCTTTTCAGTTGGACAATATTGGTATTATAAAAATAGAGATAAATATTTTTCAAAAAATAATTTTTGGAATGAATGGATGAGTGGTGGAAATGATATTCATAAAGGATATGATACAAAAACTTTTATATTATATCAAAAGTTGTCTTTGGTATTAAATAATACTTATTTTAGTAATCAAATAACTTCAATACCTTTTGAATTAGATTTATCCATAAATATACCAATTATAACAAAACATAATTGGCATGCATATCGACTAAATTTATCTTTCATAACTTATTTTCAACTTTGGTAGGAAAAAAAATTGATCAATAATAAAAAACATATTTTCTTTTGGTGTTTATATGATTTTGGGAATTCAGCTTTTTTTACTGTAGTTGTTACTTTTGTTTATGCAACTTATTTCACACAAGTAATATCTCCAGATGAAATCACAGGCACATTATTTTGGTCAAGAGGGATATCAATAAGTGCAATTTTAATAGCAATTTTATCACCACTTCTTGGGGCTATTGTGGATCAAGGAGGATTAAAAAAGAAGATTTTGATATTTACTGCAGTGATAAGTTCTTTATCGACCATTTTATTATTTTTTCCATCAGAAGGGATGGTTTTTCAATCTTTATTTCTTTTTATAATAGCTAATGTTTCTTTTGAATTGGGACAAGTTTTTTATAATGCTTACTTAATTGATATAACATCAATGGATCGAGTTGGTAAAATTTCAGGATATGGTTGGTCTGCAGGTTTTATGGGTGGGTTAATTGTAATGTTTTTAGCAATGATTGGTTTTATTGAAACAGATAATCCATGGTTTGGTTTTAGCAAAAATGGTCAAAATATAAGAGCTACAAATTTACTTGTTGCTGTTTGGTTTATATTTTTTTCAATTCCCTTAATTAAATCTATGAGAGATGAATCAGTAAAAATAAAAAAAAATATTTTTGAACTATTAAATGATTCATTAAATCAATTAAAGAAAACATATCGTCAATTAAATGATTACAAGGAAATAAGTAAATTTTTGATTGCTAGACTTTTTTATAATGATGGTTTAGTAACTATTTTTGCTTTTGGAGCAATTTACGCTGCAGGAACCTTTAATTTTTCATTTTCTGAAATCATGTTTTTTGGTATTATTTTAAATATTACTGCAGGTTTAGGTTCATTAATTTTTGGTCCTATTGATGATTGGATTGGTGGGAAAAAAACAATATTAATAAGTTTAATTGGCTTGATTATAGGAACAATTTTGGCTGTTAGTGCACAAAGTAAAAACATGTTTTGGCTAGCTGGTATTTTGGTTGGAATTTTTTCAGGACCAAATCAAGCATCAAGTAGATCATTAATGGCCAGAATGGTACCAAAAAAATATTCAAATGAATTCTTTGGTTTTTATACTTTTTCTGGAAAGTTTACATCTTTTTTAGGACCTTTTCTTCTTGGAATAATTACTAAAAGTTTTGAATCTCAAAGAGCTGGTATTTTCATTGTTTTATTTTTTTTTACAATTGGGTTATTTTTTCTTTTGAGTGTTGATGTTAAAAAAGCTTTACTAATTAAAAATAAATAAGATTGTATTTTAGAAATTACTATCACTTGTTGGAATTTTAATTTTTTTATAATAGATTTTTTTTATCATAATGGAGTATTTTAAATGAAAAAATTACCTTTAGTAGCTATTTTATTATTTTCAACAATATTTGTTGTTGGCTCAACCTGTTTGATTGGCTCTGATTCTAAAAAATCTACAGAGACAATGACATTGGCTGTTGATGGAATGGCTTGCGAAGAAGCTTGTGCAACTAAAATTGAAACTGCCTTGAATAGTCAAAAAGGTATTAAAAATGCTGATGTTTGTTTTGATAGTAAAACTGCAAAAGTAGAATTTATGCCGAATAAAATAAATGCAGTTCAAATAAAAAATGTTATTATAAACGCAGGATATTCAGCTAAGTCTGAATCATCATGTGATTATGATTCAAAAAAAGCTAGTGCTAAAGTTGGTTCTTCTTGTGAATCCACAAAATCATCTAAAGAATCAATTTAAGTTTTTTTATTTTGATCTAAAGGGTTGTCGTTATACAACCCTTTTTTTTTGTTAAAAATTTTATAGTTTTTTTAAATGGAGATTAAATAGTGTCAATAATTAGTAAAATAAATTCAACAAAAAATTTAAATGACATTAATGTTCATGAACTTTATGTACTTGGATATTTTGAAGATCTTGGATTAAGTAAAGCAGGTAAAAAAATAAATGAGCAGTTTAATAACGTTATTTTAAATACAAAATTTAAAGGAAAACTATATTCTTCATCACTAATTTATGTTTCTCAAAATAATTTCAAGATATTACTAATAGGTCTTGGAAACTCTAAAGAATTTTCAATTGATAAATTAAGAGGTTGTTCAGGTTCAGCCATTAAAGCAATTAAACAAAATGAACTATCAAATTTTATTATTGAGTTATTTGGAAAAGATAAATTAAATGAAAATAGATATTTATTAACTAAGTCTATAGTTGAGGGATTGATTTTAGGATCCTATGAGTTTAATTATTATAAAACGTATGAAAAAAAAGAATTTAAATTTAAATGTTCCATTTTAGATGGTAACAAATCTGCAATTGATGATTCTGTGATTATAAGTAATGCGACATGCTATGCAAGAGATTTAGCAAATCATCCTAGTAATGTACTAACCCCATCAAAAATAGCTAATGAGTCAAAAGAAATTGCAACATCTTCTAAAATTAAATGTACAATTTTTGATCGTGAAGAATTTATAAAATTAGGAATGGGTTCATTTGCTGCTGTTGCTAGAGGAACATACGAGCCACCCAAATTTATTATTTTAGAATATTATGGAGCAGAGGATAAAAGTGAAAGACCATATGCATTTTTAGGAAAAGGAATTACGTTTGATACTGGAGGTATATCTATAAAACCTTCACCAAAAATGGATGAAATGAAATTTGATATGTGTGGAGCAGCAACAGTATTAGGAATAATGAAGGCTGTAAAGGAATTAAAACCTAATTATAATCTAGTTTGTGCAATTGCTGCTACTGAAAATATGCCTGGAGGTAATGCAATAAAACCTGGTGATATTGTAAAAGCTTATAATGGTAAAACTATAGAAATATTAAATACCGATGCTGAAGGTAGAATGGTTCTCGCTGATGCACTTTCTTATATAAATGAAATTTATAAACCAAAATTTATGATTGATTTTGCAACTTTAACTGGAGCTGTAATTTATTCTTTAGGACATATTGCTACGGGTATAATGGGAAATAATAAAAAATTAATTCAACAAATATTGCAAGCTGGAGAAATAACTTCTGAAAGATGTTGGGAATTGCCATTGTGGGAAGAATATTGTGAGCATGTTAAAAGTAAAATAGCAGATGTAAAAAACTTGGGATCTCCTGGACAAGCTGGAACAATTGCAGGGGGTGCTTTTTTAAAAGAATTTGTTAATGACACTCCATGGGTCCACTTAGATATAGCAGGTACAGCATGGCAAGGAAAAGATCTACCATATATTCCAACTGGCCCTTCTGGCGTTGGAGTAAGGTTGTCATTAGAACTTTTAAATATTCTAAAACCTCAGTAATTTAAATTAATTAGAAAAAATACTTTGTTCTCAAAAATATATTAAATATATTTTCTTGTAACAAAAAATATATTAAGGGGATTTTAATAATGGTAAAGAAAATTTTATTTTCATTTATTATAATTTTTGGTGGTGGTTTATTATTTGCTGATGCTCATGGAGCAGCTGACGCAATGTTTACTGCCAATAATACTTGGATGCTTGTTTCAACTCTACTTGTATTTATCATGCATTTAGGTTTTGCAGCACTTGAATCTGGTTTAACTAGATCTAAAAACACTGTGAATATACTTTTCAAAAACATTAGTATAGTTGCTATTGGTATTTTGACTTATTTCTTGTGTGGATTCAATTTAATGTATCCTGGTGATTTTAATGGATATATAGGTTTTGCTGGTTTTGGTCTTTCATTACCAGATGGTGCAAGTGGATTAATAGAATATGCCGATGGTGCATATACATATTATACTGATTTTATATTTCAGGCAATGTTCGCGGCTACAGCTGCAACTATTGTATCTGGTGCAGTAGCTGAAAGAATAAAATTAAGTAGTTTTTTAATTTTTTCTGCAATCTATGTAGCTATTGTTTACCCAATCGTTGGTTCTTGGCATTGGGGTGGTGGTTGGTTATCTGAAATGGGCTTCCACGATTTTGCTGGTTCAACACTCGTCCATAGCGTTGGTGGTTGGGCAGCTTTAGCAGGAATAATTGTTTTAGGTCCAAGATTAGGAAAATATATGAAGGATGGTAGCATAAAACCTATTATGGGTCATAATATGCCGCTTGTTTCAATAGGTGTGTTTTTACTATGGTTTGGATGGTATGGTTTTAATGGAGGTTCGGTTTTATCTGCTGATCCTGCAGGAGTTTCATTAGTATTTGTTACCACAACCCTAGCTGCTGCTGCTGGTGTAATTGGATCTATGATTGCTTCATGGTCCATTAGTAGCAAACCTGACTTATCAATGGTATTGAATGGTTCATTAGCTGGTTTAGTTGGAATTACAGCTGGAGCTGATGTTGTTACTCCAGTTAGTGCTATAATTATTGGTTTTATTGCTGGAGTTCTTGTCGTATTATCTGTTTTACAGTTAGATAAATTGAAACTAGATGATCCAGTTGGAGCAGTATCAGTTCACTTAATTTGTGGAATTTGGGGAACTTTAGCTGTAGGCATTTTTAGTGCAGATAAATCTTTTGTAACACAATTAATTGGTGTTTTAGGATATGGAATTACATGTTTTATTTTAGCTTTTATAATTTTTCAAATATTAAATGCTATAATAGGTGTAAGAGTATCAGAACAAGAAGAAATCAAAGGCTTAGATTTGTCCGAACATGAAATGGAATCTTATTCAGGTTTTCAAGTATTTACAGCTGAATAATTAAAAAATATTTTAAGAAAGTTTTAGTTAATAAAGTTAACTATAATTTTTCTTAAATTAATTAAAACCCCATATTTTAACGTAAAATTTGACTTTATGTTGATATAATGGGGTTTTATTTTTCTCTTTTTTTTATAAAAATTAGATTAGTATTATTAATTTATGGTGTAAACTTAGCCAAGATTTTTGATTAAATTTGCTATGGTGGGTACTAAAAAGTGGGTACTAAATATTTTTTATCTTAATTTCAACAAGCAACCAAATGTTAAAAAGATTGACGACAAAATAAAGAAATGGCGGAGTAGCTCAGTTGGTTAGAGCAATAGAATCATAATCTAGAGGTCCGGGGTTCAAGTCCCTGCTCCGCTACCACTTTTTAAATTTTCCCTGAAGACATGTAATAATCACTATATAAATGGTGAAAATCATTATTTTTTAATATTATATTAAAAATTAAACTATCATGAATTTTGTACAATCAATTGAGTCAGTATATTTTAAAAATTTAACAAATTTTAAAGGTCGATCTTCAAGAAATGAACTAATTAATGTTTTAATCTTTAACTTAATTTTTATTTTTATTTTAATTGTTTCTGGTCAATATAACCTAGCTCCAATAATTCAATTAATTAATTTTATACCCTCTTTATCATTAAGTATTAGAAGATTACATGATATCAATAAATCTGGTTGGAATATATTATTACCATTTACTATTATTGGATTAATTCCTTATTGGTTTTTTTTATTTAAAAAGGGAGATATTGGTCCCAATAATTATGGTGAAAATGAAATTATTAAACATTACTCAAATAATAATTAGAACAATGAATAAAATTAAAAAACTACATAAAATATTTTTTCTTTTTTTTATCCTTTTGTCTTATTCTTGCTCTGATAATAATAATTACGTTCTAAAGCTTGGTCATTTAGCTAATGAAGAAGATATTTGGAATAAATCATCTTTATACTTTAAAAAAATTGTTGAAGAAAGATCTCATGGAAAAATTAAAATTAAAATTTATCCTAATGAACAACTTGGAAAAGAAATTGATTTAATCAATGGTCTCCAGTTAGGAACAGTGGATATGACTATTGCTGGAGAGGCTTTTCAGAATTGGGTTCCCTCAGCTGCTATGCTTGCTATACCATATGCAATAAGAGATTTTGATCATCTTCAAAAAATTGCAAATGGTAAAATTGGCAAGTCTATTGAAAAAGATTTACTTGAAAAAATAAATATAAGACCAATTTCATGGTTTATAAGAGGACCTAGACATCTTACTTCTAATAGGCCAATAATTCACCCTGATGATTTAAATGGGATTATTTTAAGGGTTCCTAATGTTCCTCTTTTTGTTTCATTTTGGCAATCATTAGGTGCAAAACCAACTCCAATGGCTTTTTCAGAAGTTTTTACTTCACTTCAACAAAATACAATTCATGCACAAGAAAATCCATTATCATTAATTAATAGTGCAGGTTTTAGTGAAGTTCAAAAGTATTGTAATTTGACATCACATGTTACAAGTTGGATTTATGTTGTTTTAAGTGAAAAAAAATTAAAATCATTACCTGTTGATATACAGAAAATTATATTGAAAGCTGGTGATGATATGCAGTCTTATCAACATAAACTTTTCTTTAAAGATGAAGATCAATTAAAATCTCAACTAATTGATAAAGGAATGAAATTTATTGAAGTAGAAAAAAACGCATTTATTGAAAAGTCTAAAAATTCTATTTTTCTATCTCTTAATGAAGAACAAAAACAAATTTACAATGAAATTATAAATGTTAAATAATATTCAAAATTATTTTACTCGTTTATCTAAATTTCTAACAACAACATTTTTTATTTTACTTATTTTAACAGTTTTATTACAGGTTTTCTCAAGATTTTTTTTAGTACAAGCACCTCCTTGGACAGAAGAATTATCAAGATTTTTTTTTATATATTCTATTAGTTTTTCATGTGGTCTTTGTGTACTTGAAAATTCTTATATTTCTATCAATCTTATTATTAAAAAATTTTCAAACCAAAATCAATTTTTGATTCAAAAATTTATCCAATATTCAATAATTATTTTTATGATTTTGATCCAATTTCAATCAATCAAATTTCTTCAAGTTGGTTCATTGCAGACATCCCCATCATTGGGTGTTAATATGTTATGGTTTTATTTTCCTATATTTATTATACCTTTATCAATTATGTGTTTTTATATATTTCAACTTTTTAGAAAAATATAGATTAAGTTATAATGTTAATCTTATTTACATCCTTTTTAATTTTATTACTTATTGGTTTTCCAATTTCTTTTTCTTTAGGTATTTCAAGCCTACTTTATTTGTTGGCTTATGATATTCCTTTGGTTGTTTTTCCTCAAAAACTTTTTGCTGGGCTGGATGTATTTGTATTATTATGTATTCCAGGATTTATATTAGCTGGAAATTTGATGAATAAATCAGGTGCAACTGATAAAATAATTGATTTTTCAAATTCATTATTTGGACATATTACTGGTGGGTTATCACTTGCAAATATTGGCTCTTCTATGGTTTTTTCTGGAATTTCAGGAACTGCAGTTGCTGATTCAGCTAGTATAGGAGGAGTCATGATTCCTGCAATGAAAAAAGAAGGTTATGATGCTGCTTTTTCATCAGCTATAACTTCTATTTCATCAACAATTGGACCAATCATTCCTCCAAGTTTACCGATGATTATTGTAGGAACTTTAACTGGTATGTCAGTTACAAAACTATTTATTGCAGGAGCAATCCCTGGATTGATTTTAGCTATTGTTTTAATGTGTATTTCTTATTTTATATCAAAAAAAAATAATTATCCAAAAGGTAATAAATCATCATTTAAAACAATATTTTTAATTTTTAAAAAATCAATTCTCTCTTTATTTACTATACCCTTGATTCTTTTTGGTATTTTAGCTGGAGTTTTTACTCCAACAGAAGCTTCAATAATAGCTTCTCTTTATATTTTTTTTATTGGAATTTTTTTTCTTGGCCTTAAAATAAAAGACTTATACAAAATTTTAATTGAAACTATGATATCAACTTCATCAATAATGATTTTAGTAGCTTTTGCTAATGTTTTTGGTTGGATCTTAGCAAGTGAACAAATTCCTCAACAAATAGCAAATTTCTTTTTATCAATTACAAATAATAAATATATAATGCTTTTTTTAATAAATATACTTTTGCTTTTTGTTGGGACATTTATGGAAACAATTGCAGCTTTAGTCATTTTATTTCCAATATTATTAAAGGTATCAGTTTCTGTTGGAGTAGACCCAATTCATTTTGCTGTAATAGCTGTATTAAACTTAATGATAGGGTTATCTACACCTCCAGTTGGAATTTGTCTTTTTGTAACTTCTTCAATTGGAAAAGTTTCTTTGGAACAGATTACGAAAGCTATACTTCCTTTCTTATTTGGGAGTTTAGTTGTTTTATTTGTTGTTACATATTTTCCTGAAATTTCATTATTTTTAGTAAATTCTTTTTATAAGTAAGATATTAAAAAAGATATAAATTCTACAATGAAAGCAGTTGTTATATCAGAGCCCAATTCAATTAAAATAAAGGAAAAAGATTTTCCAAAAATTTCTTCAAATAAACTTTTAGTTAAGATTAAATCAATTGGAATATGTGGATCAGATATGCATATAATTAAAGGTTCAAACCCTTTCGTTACTTATCCAAGAATAATAGGACATGAATGTTTTGGAGAAATTGTTGATCCTGGAAGCAATGAATTATTCAAAGAAGGTGATAGAGTTGTAATAGATCCGGTTAATAGTTGTGGTAATTGTTATTCGTGTTTAAATAATAAAAATAATATATGTAATGACTTGAAAGTTTTTGGTGTGCATATTGATGGAGGAATGCAAGAATTTGCATTGGTAAATTCTAATCAATTATTCAAAATCCCAAATAGCCTATCAAATGAGAATGCTACTCTTATTGAGCCATTTACTATTGCTGCGCAAGCAACAAGTAGGGGTGGAGTTAAAAAAGAAAATTTAGTATGTATTATTGGTGCAGGAGCTATTGGACTTTCAATTTTAAAAGTTTGCAAAATGATTGGAGCCAAAACTGTAGTCTTTGATATTGATGAAAGAAGGCTTGATAGAGCAAAATCTTTTGGTGCTAGTAATTTGGAAATAGATATTAACAAAAATAACATCTCAAATGAATTTACTAATAATCATGGTTTTGATGTAGTTATTGACGCAGCTTGCACATCAGAAACTTTCGAAAAGTCCATTCAGTTTTGTGCTAAGGGAGGTACAGTAGTTACATTAGGTTTTACAAAACAAATATCTAAAATATCACAATACTATATAACAAAAAATGAATTAAATATCGTTGGTTCAAGATTACATAATAATAAGTTTGAAACTGTTTTAAAATGGGTAGAAAATTCAAAAATTAATTTAGATGGATTTGTAACTCATAGGTTTCATTATACTGATATAAATGATGCGATATCGATTTTGCTAACACCATATAATGATATATGTAAAGCTGTGATAGATTTTAATTAAAAATGAATTATTTAAATGATATTTTTGGTTTGAACAATAAAACTGTTGTAATTACTGGCGGAGCCGGTGCAATTGGATTATCAATGAGTGATGCTTTATTAAGAGCAGGAGCTAATTTAATGATTTGGAGTAGAAAAAAAGAATCAATTGACAAAGCCTTCGATAAAATACCTAATAAATATCATCATAAATGTATGGGTATTGCAGTTGATACATCTTCAGAACAAAATGTTAAAATAGCACTTTCTAAAACAATTCAACATTTTAAAAAAGTTGATATTTTAATAAATGCTGTTGGAGGTAATTCAGGAAAATCCTCTTTTATAAATTTAGATATAAATAAATTTAATGAAATTTTGAAAAATAATTTATTATCAGGATTAGTTATACCCACAAAAATTTTTGCTAAATATTGGATCTTAAGTCAAATAAAAGGTTCAATTATAAATATAACTTCTGTAGCATCTACTAAACCTTTGACTGGAGTTTGGGCTTATAATGCAGCAAAATCAGCTGTATTAAATTTGACTCATGCAACTGCTAATGAATTTGCTAAAAATAATATAAGAGTTAATGCAATTACTCCAGGATTTTTTATAGGTAAACAAAATAAAGATTTATTACTTAAGAAGGGTTCAAAAGAATTAACTAAAAGAGGAAAATCAATTATTCAAAATACTCCCCTTAAAAGGTTTGGTAAAGTACATGAATTGCATGGCGCTACATTGTTTTTATCAAGTGATAAAGCTTCGAGTTTTGTAACTGGAATTTCAATTCCTGTTGATGGTGGTTTCTTAATAAATAATATTTAATAGTTATGAAAAGACAATTATACACTAATCAAATTCTCCCTGAAAAAATCAAAGCTGTTGTTCTTGAAGAACCAAAAAAACTTTCATTAAAGCAAATTCCTATGTGGCCTTTACTTGATTACAATGATGACGAGTTAATTTTAATAAAAGTTCATTCATGTGGTTTGTGTGGTTCAGATCTTAGATATTATCTTGGAGAAAATCCATGGGGACAACATACATTGGGACAATTTATTGAAAACCCTCCAAATATAGTACTTGGACATGAGTTCGCAGGAGAGGTTGTAGGTGTAATTAATCCAAAATATAAAAATATGCTTGGTAAAAGAGTTGCTCCTATTTGTTCAAAGGTATGTGAAAAATGTGATATGTGTATGAATGAAATGGATCATTTATGCCCAAATACCATTCATATTGGACATGGACAAGGTTGGGGTGATAGGGATTATTTTCCAGGTGCATATGCTGAATATGTTCCAGCATGGGCAAATACAGCTTTTGAGATTTCAAATAATTTATCTTTTGATAAAGCATCTATGATGGATCTTCTAGCAGTTGGATGTCATGTTTCTAGAAAAGGTAATATCAAAAAGGATATGCCTGTTTTGATTATTGGATCAGGACCAGTTGGAAATAGTATTGTGCAAATTTCAAAAATATTAGGAGCTGGTAAAGTTCTAGTAATTGATCAATCTGAAATTTCTCTTGATTTATCTAAAAATGTTGGAGCTGATTTAACTCTTAACAATAAAGATTTAGATTTTAAAAAGATTTTAGAGATAATTAATATTAATACTTCAAACACACTTCCTTTTTCAGTTTTTGACACAGTTGGAACTTCGGAAACATTTGAATTAGGTACTAAGCTATTAGCTAAATCTGGAACTTATGTAAATATTGCTATTCATGACCAAGAAATGAAATTTAATCCATTAACAATCGCTAGTGAAAAAATTATTACTAGCTCCTGTAATTTCGAGTTAAATGATTATGTTGACACTTTAAAATGGCTTGAGGAGGGAAAGATTAATGTTGATGGTTGGCTTCATACAATTTCTTTAAATGATGTCATTTCAATTTTTCCAAAATTATTATCAAATAATAAAAATAATTTTTTTAAAGTAAATATTATACCTTAGATATAATTGAATAAAAATTTTACTCCTCAACTTGAAATTAATCTTAAAAATAATATTGGTGAGGGTGCTCTCTGGCATTTAAAAAAAAAATGTCTTTATTGGATAGATATACCCAATGGACAAATTTTTCAATATTTTCCTAAATCAAAACTTTTAAAATCTTGGAAATATGATTTTCAAATAGGAGGTTTTTCAATTAATAATGATGGAAAATTATTACTTTTTATGCAAGAAGGTCGAATTTCATTATGGGATGATGGAAAATTTGAAGATATCATAAAATCATTACCATATGTAAAAAATAATAGATTTAATGATGTCATTGCTGATCCTGTGGGTAGAGTTTTTTGTGGAATAATGTCGACAAAAGAAAAAAAAGGATCATTATTTAGATTAAATTTAGACAATTCTTTAACAATTGTTATAGAGAAAACTGGTACTTCAAATGGAATGGGTTTTAATAAAAATCAAACTAAATTTTATTTTTGTGATTCCATGGATTGTACTGTTAGTGAATTTGACTATGATAAGTCAACTGGTGATATTTTTAATAGAAAAATCATTTTTGTAACTGATTTTGATACAATGGGAAGACCTGATGGTATGTGCGTTGATATTCAGGATAATTTATGGATTGCTCTTTGGAAAGGTTGGGGTATAATAAAAATTAATTCTAAGGGTAAATTGTTAAAAAAAATAAAAATGCCTGTAAGAAAAGTCACAAATGTATGTTTTGCTGGAGAAAACTATAACGATATGTATATAAATTCAGCTGGTTATGAAAATAAAAAACTTAATGGTGATTTATCTGGATCACTTTTTAAAATAAAATCATTTTTTTTAGGAAAAAAAGAATTTTTATCAAAAATAAAGAAAATTTGATGTATTTAGTTTCAATTTGGGGATATATTCAAACAATTAGAGTGGAGGCTATTACTGAATTTCAACTTAATCAACTTATGGATTATTCTGAAAAAAACTATAAAAGTATAGCAAAGATACTACTCGAAGGAGATTTAGGATTTACATGGGTTGAATATGATGGAATTTTATCATTAAAAGCTCCATTAATTGATTTAAGTTCTGAGCTATCAATCACGGATTATGACCAAAATGATTATTATGGTGATGGATATACTTTTTTCAGATCCCCTTTAAATGAATTAAATATATTAGAAAAAAATAATTTTATTGATCTTTTTGACGAAGATCTTTTCATACTTTCTATTCAAAGTGATTATGGATCTTCATTTGCAGGTAACTTGCCTCAAAAAGTTGATAAATTTGATAATAAAGAATTATCAATTAATTCAATTAATTTGAACCCAATCATAAATATTTCACTTTTAGAATCTCTTAATTATAATAAAAAAAAAATAAAAAATTCTACTAAATATGGTTCTGAAAATCATGATTTGAAAGTTTTTGTCTTAAAAAAAAACATTTTCAATGCTATTAATATCATTGATAAAAGTTCTGTAATTTTTTAAATAAACTTTTTTAAATTTTAATATGAATCAAATTTTTTTTGGTATTGATCTTTCAGGTCCAGTAAATATAATTGATACGGTTATTAGTTGGTTTAAATATGATCATTCTAAAGAAAAACTTAATTTAATTGATTATAAGATTGGTGCAGACGATAATTTCATATTTAATATCGTAAAAGATTTATCTATTAATAATGATTTGTTTTTAGCAATAGATGCTCCTTTAAGTTATAATATGAATGGAGGTGATAGAGAAAGTGATAAATCACTAAGAGAGTTTCTTAAAAAAAAAAAATTAAAAACTTCTTCTGTAATGACACCTACAATGACAAGAATGTCTTATTTAACTTTGAGAGGAATTTCTATTACAAGAATTTTAGAAACTTTAAAAAAAAAACCTAATGTAATTGAAGTTCATCCTTTTGTTTCATTGTTAATTAATGGTGCAAATAAAGAAGATATAAAGAATGTAAAAAAAAATGAAAAAGCAAAACAAAATATTCTAAATTTTTTAAAAAAAAGACAAATTTCTAAGTTGCCAGTTATTGTATCAAAAAATGATCACTTTATATCTTCAGTTATTGCTGCACAAATAGCTTTTTTTTATTCAAGGAATCAATATCAATGGAGGAGTAAAAGAAAATTCCCTTTTCATCCATATGATTTTGTTTGTTAAATTATTTATATGAAGTTTATACCTCCTTTTCATGCTGCTTATCCAGTAAATGATTTAAAAAAAGCAATATATTTTTATAAAAATATTTTAGGTTGTGAACAAGGTAGATCAGATAAAACATGGGTAGATTTTGATTTTTTTGGTCACCAACTTGTTTTTCATTTTGTTAATGATTTTAAACAAAAACATTATTTTAACCCTGTTGATGAACATAAAGTCCCTGTTCCTCATTTTGGATCAGTATTAGAATGGAATACTTGGCATACTTTAAAAGATAATTTAGTTAAAAATAAAATTGAATTTGAAATTGAACCTTATATAAGATTTAAAGGGAAACCTGGTGAACAAGCTACTATGTTTTTTTTTGACCCTAATGGTTATGCTCTAGAATTTAAATCTTTTAAAGATATTAATAATTTATTTAAGATATGAGTTTTTTAGTCTACTATACAAATTTTTTAAATCAAAAATATGCTTGAGTATTATAGCCATCAGAACATCATAAATAGGTTCAGCATTTGGAAATAAATAATTCCAAATTATTACACTTAAAATCCATATAAAATATTTCATTAGAAAAGTTAATTAATTTTATAAACCTATAAAATATTAAAAGTTTGAATCTTGTTTTTATGGGCAAAATTGTTTAACTACTTAATTATTTTATGGTGTTTTAATGAACTTTATATCAATAATTTCATTTGTGATTGCTACTTCAGCTGTTGGTTTTTTCACCTATAGGATTGTTTCCAAAATGAAAAAATCTGATAATCCAACGGAAGAGTTTTTTACTGGTGGAAGAGCTCTTTCTTGGCCAGTTATAGCAGGCTCATTACTTCTTACAAATTTATCGACAGAACAATTAGTTGGATTGAATGGCACAATTTTTGGTGACAAAGCATTAGTTGGCATAGCTTGGGAGGTTCTTGGTGGTTTTGCAATGATTGCAACTGCTTTAATATTCCTTCCTATTTATTTATCAAGCGGTTTTACAACTACACCTGCTTTTTTAGAAAAAAGATTTGATAAAGATACTAGATCTATTGTTTCAGGATTATTTCTTTTTGGATATGTAACAGTTTTATTGCCAGTAGTTTTATATACTGGTTCTTTAGCTTTAATAGGTATGTTTGATTTAAATATTCCTTTGTGGTTGGTTATTTCAATAATTGGATTATTAGGAAGTTCTTATGCAATTTTTGGAGGACTTAAATCCGTAGCTGTAAGTGATACTCTAAATGGTATAGGTCTTTTAATAGGTGGTTTAACAATTCCTATATTAGCATTATTTTCTCTAGGTAATGGATCTTTTTTTAATGGATTAAATATTCTGATAAATAAAAATCCAGAATATTTGTCTGTTTTAACTATATCAAATTTTGATGAAAATATTGTATCAGTTCCATGGCCAACATTGTTAACGGGGATGATGTTTATAAATATTTTTTACTGGTCAACAAATCAAGTAATTGTACAAAGAGCTATGGCTGCTAAAAGTTTAGCTGAAGGTCAAAAAGGTGTTTTATTTGCATCTTCGCTTAAACTTATTGGGCCTATATTATTATGTTTACCAGGTCTTATTGCTTTACATATGGAAGATCTAAACATTTCGAAAGCTGATCAAGTATATGGAGCTATTGTTAGACATGTTTTACCCAATTGGTCACTTGGACTTTTTGCAGCAGTTTTAATGGGTTCTATATTAAGTTCTTTTAATAGCGCTTTAAATAGTGCTTCAACCTTATTTTCATTACAATTTTATAAAGGATATATCAATAAAAGAGCTTCAGGAGAATTGATAGTTGTTGTTGGAAAAAGATTTGGTGTTTTTTTAGCATTGGCCTCGATTATTATTGCTCCTTTTTTATCTCAGATGCAATCTATATTCACATATCTACAGCAAGTTAATGGTTTATATAGTGTTCCTATTATTGGTATATTTTTAATAGGAATTTTAACTAAACGGGTTCCAGCAATTGCTGCTAAAATTGGAATGTTAGTAGGAATCTCTATGTATGCATTTTTTACATTTATAAACATTAAAAATGTTCCAAACTATCTATCTAATGCAAATGGTGAATTACATTATCTTCATGGATATTTTATAAGTTTTGTTTTTTCAGTATTTATAATGTTGCTAATTGGTTTAATTAAACCAAAATCAGATTCTGATATTAAAAAAAGTGAAATACAATCAAAATCTCCTGTAGATATGACACCATGGCCTTTTGCAAAAACAGCATCAACAGCAATAATATCTACAACTGCTTTAATATATATTATGTTATCCCTATTATCATTATAGATGAAGTCTCTTATAAGTATATTAATTGTTAATTCATTTGTTTTTTCACAAACTAATTTTGAAAAAGGAATGAAATTTTATGACAATCGATCTGATGGAGCAAATGGAATTATTGCAATGGATACTAATATTGATTCTGCAATATTTTTCTTCAAAAATTCAGATAAGAATAATTTTTCATCTTTAATGTTACTTAAATCTCTTTATTTTAAAGGTGAATTTGTTATTCAAGATTTAGAAATTAAGAAAAATATTTTTGAAGAAGCGAAAATTCTTGGAAAGGAATTAATCAAAGAATATCCATACGATGCTAATATAAGATATTGGTATATTGTAAATCTAGGAAGTTGGGGTCAAAGCTATGGGGTTTTAGCTGCAGCTAAAGAAGGCGTTGCTGATCAAATTAAATTTCATTCTGAGAAAATTATCGAATTCGATCCAAAATGTGAAAATGGAGGAGGTTATTTTATGTTAGGAGTTGTACACTTTAGAGCTCCATACATCCCTTTTTTTTTAACATGGCCGGATAAAAAGATTGCATTGGAATTACTTGAAAAAGCCAATAATATATCTGAAGCAACCCCAATTCAAATTAAATTTTTAGCAAAAGCTCTTGTTCATGATGGACAGATTGATAATGCTAAATTATTATTAACTAAACTTTCTAATTCTATTCCTGACCCTGCATTGTTAATTGAACAAAGAAAAGAAATAATTGAGTCAAGAGAGTTGTTAAAACAATTAAAATAGTTTTAAATTCTATTGTAGAATAAAAACATTATGTTAAGTAAATATATAATTATCACCTTTTTATTATTTTTTAATATTTTATTGTCACAAAATAAAAGTATTAATTCTAATATAGGTTTAGGAAAAGCTAATAGGGGGATTTCATTAGAAACTGCTGATTTTGGATCAGGGTTGAGTGTTTTTATGGTTAAACCCTTTTCTGAAAAATTTCAATTTTTTGGACAATTAAAAGCTATGGAAGTAACGGGTGAAGGTGAAATGACTGTTGTTGATTATTGGTCGTATTACCCTTACAAAGTAAATAAATTTGATTTATATATTGCTCAAACCCTTTTTGGTCTGAAATATCATCCTTTTGTTGGTCAAATAGCAAATAATTTTTCACCCTATTTAATGTTTTCAACTGGACCATTAGCTTTAATAGATGTCCCAGAATATGGAAAACTAAATAGTAAAATAAAAAATACTAGCACATATTATAATTCAGGTTTTGTACTAGGTTTTGGTGCTGATTTTATGATTCAATCAAGACAGACCATTTCTATTTTTATAGGGTATGATCACATAAATACAAGTGATATTGTCGATGGTAGAAATAAATACAATGGAACAATCATTAAACTAATGTTTGGTCAAAATATTAAATAAAATTGGTTGAAAAACGTTACTTTATTGTTTCACCAAATAATATAACTCAAAATTCCTTCTTTCTTGATGGTAGTGAAGCACACCATGCTATAAACGTTATAAGAGTCTCAATTAATCAAAAAATATTCCTAATTGACAAGAAAGGTATTCTTTATACAGGAGTTGTAAAAAAAATTGATAATTCCTTAATTCAAGGACTTATTTTAAGTGTTGATGAAAATTATAATGAATCGAAAATTAAAATAGAACTTGGTATTTCACTATTAAAAGGTTCAAAAATTGATTTCGTGGTTGAAAAATGTACTGAATTGGGTGTGAACTCTATTACTCCTTTAATTACTGATCATTGTATTGGAAAAAAAATCAATGTAAATAGATTGATTAAAAAAGCAGAAGTGGCTATTAAACAATGCGGAAGAGCGTTCTTACCAAAAATAAATGAAGCAATTACACTTGATAAGTGGTTAAATCAATTAGACACTAGCAAGATTATAGTCTTAGATCAGTCTGATTCAAACAATTTGTTAAAGAATATTTTATTAAAAAATAAAAATCAAGATGTAATTTTAGTTGTAGGGCCTGAAGGTGGTTTTTCAGAAAAAGAGTTAATGAATTTTAGGCATAGAAAAGTTAAATTTGGAAATCTCGGACCAAGAAGATTAAAAGCCGAAACTGCGGCTATAATTTCTACTGGACTAGTGGATCACTTTCTAAAATAGGATGAATTTTGAAAGATTGTATTTTCTGTAAAATTGCTAATAATGTTATTGATGTTAATAAAGTTTATGAAAACAAAGATTTGATTGCATTTAATGATATGAACCCACAAGCACCATTTCATATTTTAATCATTCCAAAAAAACATATTTCGACAATAAATGATATTGAAAATACTGATAAAAGATTAATAGGTGAATTATTTATCGCTGCAAAAAAAATAGCTTATAAAAATAAAATTTCTGATTCAGGATATAGATTAATTTTTAATTGTAATGAGAATGGTGGACAAACCGTGTTTCATATACATTTACATATGTTGGCAAAAAGAAAAATGAGTTGGCCTCCAGGATAAAGTTTATATGTACATTTCTGAAATATCTATTCATGGTTTTAAATCTTTTGCAAACAAAGAAAAACTATCTTTTGGAGATGGTATTACAGCTGTTGTTGGGCCAAATGGTTGTGGTAAAACTAATATTGTTGATGCTGTAAGATGGGTCTTAGGTGAACAAAAAATTACTATGTTACGATCTTCAACGTTGGATGATATTATTTTTAATGGTTCAGAATCATTGAAACCTCTATCGGTTTGTGAAGTTTCTTTAAAAGTTCAAAATAATAGAGGAATTTTACCAATTGAATATGATGAGGTTGAAATTTCTCGCAGAATTTTTAGAGATGGTGAAAGTGAATACATGATAAATAGAAATATTTGTCGACTTAAGGATATTATTTCATTATTTGTTGATACTGGTATGGGTTCGGACGCTTATTCAGTTATTGAATTAAAAATGATTGAAGATATTTTAAGTGATAGTACAAACAGTAGAAGGAAAATGTTTGAAGAAGCTTCAGGGATTAATAAATATAGACAAGACAGGAAATTAACTCTTCTAAAATTAAAGTCAACCAAAACAGATCTAGAAAGATTAAATGATATAATTTCAGAGGTTGATACAAAAGTCAATGGTCTGCAATTGCAAATGAAAAGATTTAAAAGACATGAATCATTAGTAGAAAAATTAAAAGCAAATGAATTGCAATTAGCATCTATTAAAGTAAAAATATTAAAAAATGAAATTGAACCATTAATTAAAGTGATTTCTGAAATAAAAAACAATAAAGATTTAACTAATTCAAATCAGCAACTATTTGAAGGCAGTTTAAGAAAACTTAGATCAGATTTTGAGATTCAACAAAAAAAAATTAAAATTGCTCAAACACAAATTGATGATTATTCACTAAAAAAACAAAAAAACTCAAATCAAATTATTGTTTTAAATGAAAAAATAAATAATTCGTCAAGTAATATAATCAAATTAAACAATGAACTTTCTGATGGAAATGAAAAAATTATTTTAAACAATAAAACTATTCAAGAATTATCAAAAAATATTAAAATTTTAAAACCTGAGTTAGAACAAAATTTAAAAGAATATAATTTAAAAAAAATTGATTTAGAAAAATCTGAAATTAAATTAATTGAGACAAGAAAATCATATCAAAGCAATCTAGATCAACAAATTCATTTTGTAAATACTACTAATGATATTAAATCAAATGAGTTAAGAACAACAAGTTTGATTAATGAAAAAAATGAATTAATAAATGTTTTAAATAAAGAAAATAAAAATCATGATCTCAAAGTTGAATCAATTTCAAATGAAGTTAAATTACTTAAAACTGAATTAATAAAACTTAATAAAACAAACAATCAACAAATTAAGGATTCTGAAAAACTAAGTAATGAAAAAAATAAAAAAGAATATGAATTGTCTAAAATTGAAAATAATTTAAATAAAAATATAAATATTCTAGCTTCATTAAATTCTCAAAAATCATTTTATGAAGAAATGATTATTTCTGGTGAGGGTTTTTCATTAGGTAATAAATACATTCTTAACCATAAAAATGAATTTGATAATGTATATGGAGCAATAAGTGATTTAATTAAGATCGAAGATAAGTATAAAAATGCAATAAATGCATTATTAGGCCCACTAGCTCAAGCAATTATATGTAAAAATAAAAAAACTTGTATTGATATTATTGGAAAATTAGACAATCAAAAAGTTGGTCAATCTTGGCTAATATCTTTGGATGATTTTAAAAGTAAAGACTCTTTTCTTTCAGATCTTAAATCAAATGAAGGGTTTAATTATATTACTTCCAATGAAAAATATATAAACCTTTTTAAATTGATTTTTAAAAATAAATATATAGTAAAAAACCAAGAAGAAGCTTTGAACCTTTTGGAAAAAAATGATTTTTATGGTGAAATAGCTGATTTTGATGGTAATCTCTATTCTTCATTTGGATTAATTATTTCCAAATCAGATAATATTAATTCATCTTTATTGGGAAGAAATGAAAAGCTAGAAAAAATTAAAAAAGAAATTAAATCATTAGATCGGGAAAATGATGTTATTGAAAAAAAAATAAAATTTTTAGTTGAAAAAATTGAAAATTTTAATCAACAAATAAATAGAAAAGATGAAACAATAATCAGTTCATCTTCAGAGATAACTACAATTAACAATAAAATATCTCAAAAAGAATCACTGATTTTTGAATTTAGAATTAAACTTGAACAAAATAATAAAATATTTTCATCAACCAAAAAAGAGATAACTGTTTTAGAAGAAAATTTTAACAAATTAAAACCTGAATTGAAAAAAGTAGAAAAAAAATTATTTTTAATTGAAAAAGAAATTAAAAAAAGTAATGCTCAATTAGAAATTGATAGAAATGAGCGAGATAATAAGAATTTACTTTTACAAAATAGTAGAATTAAAATGGTTTCATTAGAGAGTAAAATTGAAAATATTCAATTTAGACTTAATTCATCAGAAGAAATTGTTTTAGATATTAAAAAAAGAAACAAAGAAATTGAATCTGAAACTTTATTTTTAGATGAAGAAATATTAAAAATGAAAAAAGAAAAAAATGATTTCGAAAAGAATAACAATGAATTTAATCTACTTTTAGAGAAAATTATTAAAGATAAATCAGGAATTGATGAAAATTTTAATTCTACATACAAAGAAATTCAAATTATGGAACAAAAAATTAGTGATGAACAGAAAGAAAATGAAGATATTTTAAATAAAATAAAGGATTATGAGCTTAAAATAGTAGAAAAAAAATCAGAGTTAAAAAACATTCATGATTCGTTTGAAGATAAATATTCTATTAAGATACCAGAAATACACAATATTACGCAAGATGAAACTGAATTATATGATCAAATACAAAGAATTAAAACTAGTATTGAAAATATTGGTCCCATAAATATGGCTGTAAATGATGAATTTGATGAAGAATCAAAAAGATTATCTTTCTTAAATGATCAAAAAGAAGATTTAGAAACATCTGAAAAAACTTTAATTGATACCATGGAAAATATTGATAAAGAAGCCAGAGAAAAATTTTTAAATACATTTGAAAAGATTAAAAATAATTATAAAAAAACTTTTCAAATGTTTTTTGATGGAGGTGAATCTGATTTAAATCTAATTGGGGATGATGATC
>Ga0208624_1000203_pt1 | contig 31028 bp, 23 predicted proteins | sample Knorr_S23_td_DCM_FD_185607 | JGI IMG/M metagenome (GOLD analysis project Ga0208624, IMG submission 185607) | Marine microbial communities from Southern Atlantic Ocean transect - Knorr_S23_td_DCM_ad_71m_LV_A (SPAdes) (version 2) | ecosystem: Environmental > Aquatic > Marine > Oceanic | place... | reverse complement strand
AGCCTCTTCAACAGCAGGAGCCTCTTCAACAGCAGGAGCCTCTTCAACAGCAGGAGTTTCTTCAACAGCAGGAGCCTCTTCAGCAGCAGGAGCCTCTTCAACAGCAGGAGCCTCTTCAACAGCAGGAGTTTCTTCAACAGCAGGAGTTTCTTCAGAAACTGGTAAATTTTCGTTTGTAGATTTCTGATTTTTAAGAGACAAACCAGCATATCTATTTTTGAATTTGTCTATTCTACCAGCTGTATCAACCAATTTAGTTTTTCCTGTATAATAGGGATGTGATGTTCTGGAGATTTCAAGCTTAACTAATGGATAATCAACACCATCTACTTTGATTGAATCTTTAGTTTCAACAGCAGATTTTGTTATAAATACGTCATTATTAGACATATCTTTGAAGGCGACAAGCCTGTAGTTTTCTGGATGTATACCTTTTTTCATCAGTTTATAGTGGGTGCAAATTTAGTTTTTTTTTATTATTATACAATGAATATTTATAATAGATAATTTCTATTTATTTTTACAAACATTATGGAATACATAAATCAAAAAAAATTAATTTATCAGTACGGCTTACTAACCGGCTTAATTGCTGTAATTTTTGAAGTAATGCGTTTTATTCTTCAAATTCATTATACAAATGATGGAATAACTACTGTTGTTACTCTAATAATATTATTTGGAGGTGTTTTATCTGGTTGTCTTGCTGTAAAAAAAGACAATAAAGGCCTAATTTCTTTAAGTAAAACATTAAAAACTGGTGTTGGCATTGCATTAATTTACACATTAGTTTCAATTGTTTACACACTTGCTCTAGTTAATATTTTAGAACCAACTTTTTGGGATACAAGTGCTCAAATTGCATATGAAACCGCAAAAGAGCAAAATCCTGAAGCAATGGGAAGCGTAACATTTGACGATTTTAAACCATATTTTGAATGGATTACCTACGGTGTATATCCTATTATAATAGCTTTTTCTTTATTTTTTGGTTTCATCTTTAGTCTAGTTATTGGAGTTGTAATAAAAAAATCTGAATAAAAATTATGGATTTATCTATTGTAATTCCTCTTTTTAACGAAAGTGACTCGATTTTTGAATTAAACAAAAAGATTAATGAAATTATTTCAAATTCAAATATAGATGTTGAAATTATTTACGTTGATGATGGGAGTAAAGATGATTCATGGAAAAAAATAGCTGATATTTCAGAAAAAAACCAAAATATTATTGGATTAAGATTTTTAAAAAACTATGGTAAATCCATGGCACTTTCAGCTGGATTTTCTTATGCTAAAGGATCAGTCGTTATTACAATGGATGCAGATCTTCAGGACGACCCTAATGAGATAATTCCTCTTTATAATATGGTTCAAAATGAGGACTATGATTTAGTTTCTGGATGGAAAAAAAAGAGATATGATTCTGTTATTTTTAAAAACATTCCATCCAAACTATTCAATTGGGCTGCTAGAAAATCATCAGGAATAAATTTACATGATTTTAACTGTGGAATAAAGGCATACAAAAAATCCGTTATCAAGGAGATTGAATTGACAGGGGGAATGCATAGATATATACCAGTATTAGCAAAAAACTGTGGTTATAATAAAATATCAGAGAAAGTTGTTAAACATCACCCTAGAAAATACGGAAAAACCAAATATGGGGCAGATAGATTCATGAAAGGTTTTTTAGATTTGTTGACATTATCATTCGTTCAAAGATTTGGGAGAAGACCAATGCATTTTTTTGGATTGTTTGGTACAATTATTTTGTTAATTGCTTTGCTATTTTCAATATATCTGGGAATAGACAAATTATTCATAAATAAATCTGGAAGATTAATTACAGAAAGACCAGAATTTTTTATTTCATTAGCTACAATGATAATTGGTCTTCAATTTTTTCTAGCAGGTTTTCTAGGTGAATTAATTTTGAGGACAAGAAAAAATAAGGATAATTATATAATTAGTGAAAAGACTAATTCAAAATAATTATGAGTTTTAAAGTAAGTAGTTTTAATGAATGGACAACTGATGTATTTGATGAAAAAACTATTTCAAATGTCATCAATTTAAAGAAACATGATCAAAATCAGTTCGATGATTCATTCTATAAAAATCTAGAGTTTGGAACTGGCGGAATGAGAGGTTTAATGGGAGTTGGTCCCAATAGAGTAAATAAATATACTTTTGGAAAAACTACGCAGGGAATATCTAACTATTTAAATAAAAAATTTAATAATAAAGAGATCTCTGTTGTAATTGGAAGAGATTGTAGAAATAATGGTGAAGATTTAGAAAAGGTAGTTAGTGAAGTTTTTTCCTCAAACAATATAAAAGTATATAAGTTTAAATCCATTCAACCTACTCCTTTAGTATCTTTTGCTATCAGAGAGCTTAAATGTACATGCGGAGTAGTCCTTACTGCCTCACATAATCCAAAAGAATATAATGGTTACAAAGTTTATTGGGAAGACGGAGGACAAATTGTCCCTCCAATTGATAGTAGATTAACAGAGGAAATTGAAGGAGTTAAATACTCTCAAATAAAATTCAAACAAAATGAAAATCTAATTCACACGCTAGATAACTCAATAGAAGAATTATACGTTAAAAAATCATTGCACTTTTTCAATAAATTGTATTCAAATTCAGAAAAAAATTTAAAAATTGTTTTTACCTCTTTACATGGAACATCATATAAACTCATTCCAAAACTTTTGAAAAAAACAGGATTTTCAGAACTTAAACTAGTTGATAAACAAATGATTCCTGATGGTAATTTTACTCATGCAAAATCATCAAATCCAGAGGAGAAGTTAGCATTAATAGATGCAATTGAAATAGCTAAAAAAAATAATAGTGATTTAGTTATTGGCACAGACCCAGATGCTGACAGATTTGGCATAGTAGTTAAAGATTTTAATGGTGATTTTATACAAATAAATGGGAATCAATCAATGATTGTATTAACAGATTTTTTACTATCAAGATTACAATATGAAAAAACTAAATCTTTCATCGCAAGTACAGTGGTATCTACACCAATGATGCAAAAAATAGCTGATAAAAATAAAGTAAAATTAATTTTGTCTTTGACTGGTTTTAAATGGATAGGAAAAATGATAAATGATTTTCCATCATTAAATTATTTATGCGGTGGTGAGGAAAGTTATGGTTTTTTAGCTGGTAATTTTGTTAGAGACAAAGATGCACTTACATCCTCTTTATTAATTTCAGGATTATGTAATGAGCTAAAAGAACAAAACTCATCATTTTTTGAAAGACTTATTGACTGTTATGTAAAATATGGTTTCTACAAAGAGAAACTGGTATCAATAACTGAAAAGGGTGAAAAAGGATTTAAAAAAATTAGTGAAACAATTAATTCATTAAGAGATAATCCACCCAATAGACTAGCTGATGATCCGATAATAAAAATTTATGATTATAAAGAGTCACTGTTGACTGATAAGTTAAATAATGTCTCGTCAATTTTGAATTTTCCTAAATCAAATCTTTTAATTTTTGAATCATCAAACGGTACAAAAGTAGCTGTTAGACCCAGTGGAACTGAACCTAAGATTAAATATTATTTCAGTGTTAATACGAATCTTGATAAAAAAAATGATTTTAAACTAAAAGATGAGTTATTAAATAAAAAAATTAACTTGTTAATCGAGCAGTTTATTTAGATGTATTTTAAAAGAGTTTTAAATTATGTTTTCACTTTCAAAAAGTATTTTTTATTAAATATTCTTTTTAGTGTTTTTTATGCGCTTTTTAGTGCAGTTGCTTTTCTTTCACTTATGCCAATGCTTGAAGTTTTATTTAATGGCGTCAATGATATCAAAGAAGAACCTCAACTTGAATTATCTAACAACTTAGGTGAGTTTATTGAAAATTGGCTCAATTTTCAGGTCAGTAGTTTCGCTGCAGATGATAATCAAAAAGCTATCCTTTTTGTAGTTGGTATTGTAATTATTTTATTTTTCTTAAAAAATATTTCAAATTATTTTGCTTTGTTCTTTTCTACTTTAATTAGAAATGGAGTCATTAAAAATCTTAAAAAAAATATTTATGAAAAAATTATAACTCTACCACTAAGTTATTTTTCGAAAAATAAAAAAGGAGATCTAATATCCAGAATGTCATCTGACGTAATTGAAGTTCAAAATTCATTTTTATCAATAATTGAAATATTCATCAGAGATCCATTAACCATTGCTTTTACAATTGGGGCAATGTTCGTAATAAGTTATAAACTAACTCTTTTTGTTATCGTTTTTATTCCTGTTTCTGGTTTCATAATATCTTTTATTGGAAAGACATTAAAAAGAAAATCATTACTTGTTCAAAGAGAACAAGCTGAGCTTACATCTATAACTGAAGAAACTATAAATGGAATAAAAATTATCAAAAGCTTTTTAGCTGAGAGTTTTTTTAAAAATAAGTTTGATAAAACAAATACTAATTTTTTAAGTTTTTCAAATAAATTGATAAACCGACAAAATATTGCAGCACCACTGAGTGAGTTTTTAGGAATACTTGTTATTGGTGTATTGCTTTGGTACGGTGGTCAATTAGTCTTAATTGATATGGAACTTAAACCTGCAGCTTTTATTACTTACATGGGCTTAGCTTATGGTGTTTTAACACCTGCCAAATCAATAAGTAAAGCTTTTTATTCATTGAAAAAGGGTAATGCAGCTGCTGAGAGAGTTTTTGAAATAATTGATTCTAAAAGTGAATTCTTTGATGATTCAAATAAAGAAAACTTAGATTCATTTAAGAAATGTATTGAATTTAAAAATGTAAGTTTTAAATATGAAAATGCAACTGTTCTAAATAATATATCACTTAAAGTAAATAAAGGCGAAATGGTTGCAATTGTCGGTTCATCAGGAAGTGGAAAATCTACATTAGTTAATTTAATCCCAAGATTTTTTGACAAAATTTCAGGAAAAATTTTGATTGATGATATTGATATTAATAACTTATCAAGATTAAAAATTAGGTCTTTAATCGGCATAGTAAGCCAGGACTCTATTCTATTTAACACCTCAATTAAGGAAAATATTCTACTTGGCGATAGTAAAGGAAATATAGATGAAAAACTTTCTGAGTCTTTAAGTATTGCTAATGCTGATGAGTTCATTAATGAACTTGACGATCAAGTTGATTATAATGTGGGTGACAATGGTTCAAATCTATCTGGTGGACAAAAACAAAGAGTAGCTATCGCAAGAGCAGTTTACTCAAATTCTCCAATATTAATTCTTGATGAGGCAACATCATCTTTAGACTCAAAGTCTGAAAAATTGGTACAGGACGCAATTGATAAATTAATGATTAATAAAACATCTATTGTTATTGCTCATAGATTGTCAACAATACAAAATGCAAATAAAATTATTGTTTTAGATAAAGGGGAGATTGTTGAGCAAGGGAACCATGATGAGCTGATTAAAAATGATAGTTACTATAAAAAATTGATAGCCCTTCAATCATTCAAGTAAGAGTTTTGTTGATAAATTCTTAAAAAGGTTAAAAACAATAACGATAATAAACTACTTTCTAGATTTTTTTAATCTAAATTTGATTAACTGGCAATGGTATCATTTTTTAAATCTAAAAATTCTGAGATTTTTGCTGTACACACTACAGTCAAGCTAAAAAAAAATGATATTGAAAAACTCACCTGGCTATTTTCAAATTCTGAATATTTAGACAAAAAAATCATCAATCAGAATTTTATAGGTCCTCGAAAAACCATGGTAACACCTTGGTCGACTAATGCTGTAGAGATTACACAAAATATGGGCATTGATAAAATTATTAGGATTGAGAAATTTTTCCCTAAAAGTAAGGATTTTGCTTACGACAACATGACAAGCCAAATTTATGAAAATTTAAATCAAGAAATTTTTAATATAGACATTAAGCCTGATGAAATAAAAGAAATTATTGATATTAAAAAATACAATGAAGATGAAGGTCTTGCATTAAGTAAAGACGAAGTAGATTACTTAGAAAACCTCTCAAAAAAGATAAATAGAAAATTAACTGACTCCGAGGTTTTTGGATTTTCTCAAGTCAACTCTGAGCATTGCAGACATAAAATTTTTAATGGAATTTTTGTTATTGATAATAACCAAATGTCTGAGTCACTATTTGAGCTAATTAAAAAAACAACAAAAAAAAATCCAAATCAAGTCGTATCTGCTTACAAAGATAATGTTGCATTCATAGATGGGCCACTTGTAAAACAGTTTGCACCTAAATCTGGTCACAAACCTTCTATATATCAAGAAACTGATTTAAACACTGTGATATCACTTAAAGCAGAAACACATAATTTTCCAACCACAGTGGAACCTTTTAGCGGAGCTGCAACTGGATCAGGTGGAGAAATTAGAGACAGATTAGCTGGAGGACAAGGATCTTTACCATTGGCTGGAACAGCTGTTTACATGACACCTTATCCTAGGTTTGAAAATCAATCAATTGGATTTAGTGATAGAAATTGGCTTTATCAAAAACCAAAAGAAATTTTAATTAAAGCATCCAATGGTGCATCCGATTTTGGAAATAAATTTGGTCAGCCACTTATTTCTGGTTCACTTTTGACATTTGAACATAATGAAAATAATAGATTACTTGGATTTGATAAAGTCATCATGCTAGCAGGTGGGATTGGTTTTGCTAATTCAAAACACTCAAAAAAACAAAAGATAAAAGAGGGTGATCTGATTATTGTCCTTGGTGGTGATAATTATAGAATTGGTATGGGTGGTGCTGCTGTATCATCTACCGAGACTGGAAAATATAGCTCAGGAATTGAGCTTAATGCAGTTCAAAGATCCAATCCTGAGATGCAGAAAAGGGTTTCCAATGCAATCAGGTCAATTGTTGAGTCAAGTAATAACTTTATAAAATCTATTCATGACCACGGTGCAGGTGGTCATTTAAATTGTATTTCTGAATTAGTTGAGGAAACTGGTGGTGTATTAAACGTTGATGACTTACCAATTGGAGACTCAACTCTTTCTGCTAAAGAAATAATTGGAAATGAATCCCAAGAAAGAATGGGGTTGGTAATTAGTCCGAATGACTTAAAAAAAATCGAAGAAATATGTCAGAGAGAAAACGCACCAATATACGTGGTTGGAAAAGTTAAAGAAAACTCTAGATTTCTTGTTCATTCATCAAAAAGCAAAAGAAAAGTTATTGATCTTGAATTATCAGATTTTTTTGGTAACTCACCAAAAACTATGTTACATGATAAAAAGTTAAAATTTAGTTATAGCAATTTTAAATACAATGAAAGTTTAATTGAAGAATATATTGTCAATATATTAAATTTAGAATCTGTTGCTTGTAAAGATTGGTTAACTAATAAAGTTGATAGGTGTGTCACAGGTAAAGTTGCTATGCAACAGTGTACTGGTCCGCTACAGCTTCCATTAAATAATTGCGGAGTTATGGCTCTAGATTTTAACTCGATGGATGGAGTTGCAACATCAATTGGACATTCTCCATTAACTAGTTTAATTGATTCAGGAAGTGGGTCAAGAAACTCAATTGGTGAAGCTTTAACAAATATTATTTGGTCACCTTTGAAGAATGAATTGAGCTCAATTTCCCTCTCTGCTAATTGGATGTGGCCAGCAAATAATGAGGGTGAAAATTCTAGACTTTATCAAGCTGTAAAAGCATGCTCAGATTTTTGTATTGATCTGGGTATAAATGTACCAACGGGTAAAGACTCACTCTCAATGAAGCAGAAATATCCGAAAAAAGAAGTTATTGCACCAGGTACCGTGATTATATCAGCCACGGGTCATACAAATGATCTTAGAAAAACAATTGAACCTTATTTAACTTACAATAAATCAAATATATATTACGTAAATATGTCCTCATGTGAATATGAACTTGGAGGGTCTGCACTATTTCAAGCATTTAATAAAATTGGAGAGAAATCAAATGATATTTTATCAGCAAAAAAGTTTAAGGAAATTTTTAATTCTATACAAAAAGCAATAAAGAATGGTTTGATTGAATCTGGTCATGATATTAGTTCAGGTGGTATGATTACCTGCTTACTTGAAATGTGTTTTGTTAGTGATAATATTGGATTAAATGTTGATTTATCACAAATAAAAGAACAAGATGTTGTTAAAGTTTTGTTCAGTGAAAACCATGGATTAATTATTAAAGCAGATAAGAAAATTGAAAGCCTCCTAAAATCAAAAAACATAAGCTTCTACAACATAGGAACTTGTGAAAAAAGCAATTTCTTGAATATCAAAAAAGATAATTTTAATCTAAAGTTGGATATTGATTACTACAGAAAAATTTGGTTTAATAAATCATATTTATTTGATCAATTACAGACTGAAAAAAGTAAAGCTAAAGAAAGGTTTGATAACATTACCTCAAAATTGAGCTTTCAGTTTCCTAAATGGTTTAAACCAAATTTCAGCTTCAAAACGACTAAAAAAATTAAAGCTGCTATTATCAGAGATAAAGGAAGTAATTCTGAAAGAGAAATGGCATATGCTATGCATCTATCAGGTTTTGAGGTTGTGGATGTTCACATGACAGACCTTATTTCTGGTAGAGAAAATTTAAATGATATAAATTTTTTAGTTGCTGTCGGAGGTTTTTCAAATTCTGATGTTCTTGGATCAGCAAAAGGATGGGCAGGATCATTTTTATATAATGAAAAAGCAAAGAGAAGTTTAGAAAATTTTTATAATAGAAAAGACACTCTCTCTTTAGGTGTATGTAATGGATGTCAGTTATTTATAGAATTAGGCTTATTACACCCTCAAGATAAGCTAAAACCAAAAATGGAATTTAATGAATCCAATAAGTTTGAATGTGTATTTACAAGTGTGAAAATTAAAGAAAATAACTCAGTCATGTTTAAAAACTTTTCAAACTCAGAACTTGGAATTTGGTCTGCACACGGTGAAGGAAGATTTAATCTTCCTTTAGATGAAAAAAATTATAATATCATTGGCAAATACTCAAAAAGCACATTCCCAATAAATCCAAATGGTTCTGATTATGATACTGCTATAATATCGGATAAAGATGGAAGACACATAGCTATGATGCCTCATCTTGAAAGATCTACATTTCCATGGAACTGGGGATATTACCCGCAATCTAAAGAATCTCACGATATATCACCATGGATATATGCATTTATCAATGCCTATAATTGGCTAAAATAAAATCATTTTTACTATGCGTGCATAGTATTTTTTTGTATCTTAATTATTTCAATGAAGTTTATAGAACATTCTTTAAGATATACTTGGCAATCTGTATCCAAAATGCATAATGAGGAGGCAAAGAAGTATGGTGGTACGTTATCCCATGCTCAAGCACTTTTAAACCTTAATCCAAAAAAGGGAATACCGTCTACATCCCTTGGTCCTAAAATGGGTATGGAATCAACAAGTCTATCACGAACACTAAAATCAATGGAGGAATTAAAATTAATTAAACGAGTGTCTAATCCTGAGGATAGAAGAAGTGTTTTAATTAAACTTACCGAAAAGGGAATTGATTTAAGAAATCTTGCAAAAAAAAATGGTTTAAAATTTAACAAAGTAGTTTATGAAAAAATTGGTAAAGAAGATATCAATATTTTCTTTTCAGTAATGAATAAGATCAATAAGATGATAAAGAAAAAAAAGATTTACTGATGGTTAAAAATATTTCAAAGATTGCTGTATTAGGTTCTGGAATAATGGGCTCTGGAATAGCATGTCATTTTGCCAATATTGGAGTTGAAGTTCTTCTTCTTGACATATGCCCAAAAGAGCTAAATGAAAATGAGTTAAAACAAAATTTAAGTTTAGATAGTAAGCAGGTAAAAAACAGAATTGTGAATGATATGTTTCAAAAGTGTATCAAATCTCGACCATCCCCTATCTACAATAAAAAATTTCTTAATAGAATTAAACTTGGAAATTTTGAGGATGATATTGACAAGATTAATGAAGTTGACTGGATAATTGAAGTTGTTGTAGAAAAACTTGATATCAAAAAATCAGTTTTTGATTTGGTCGAGAAGCATAGAAAAACTGGTACAATCATAACATCAAATACCTCGGGAATTCCTATTAAATTAATGAATGAAGGCAGGTCAGATGATTTCAAAGAATGTTTTGCAATAACACATTTCTTTAATCCCCCAAGATATTTGAATTTATTTGAAGTTGTTCCAGGACCTGACTGTAAAAAAGAAATACTAGATTTCCTATTAGACTATGGTGAAAAATTTTTAGGAAAAACATCTGTTTTAGCAAAAGATACACCAGCATTTATAGGAAACAGAATTGGAATTTTTGGAATTATGAGCCTTTTTCATCAAATCAAAAGTGGTGAATATTCAGTTGAAGAAGTTGATAAACTAACGGGCCCTGCAATTGGAAGACCAAAATCAGCAACTTTTCGAACTGCTGATATTGCAGGTTTGGATACAATGTGTCATGTTGCAAATGGAGTTTATGAAAAATGTAAAGATGATGAATCTAGAGAAGTATTTAAGTTACCTGATTTTCTTCAAAAAATGCTTGAAAATAATATGCTAGGAAGTAAAACTGGAAAAGGTTTTTATAAAAAAATTAAAGATGATAATGGCAAATCCAAAATTCTAGCTCTTGACCTAAACACTTTCAAATATAACGAGCAAAAAAAAGTGAGCTATGAAACTTTAAAAAATGCAAGAAAATGCAAGAAAAGAGATGAAAAATTTAAAACACTAATTAGTGGAAATGATAAAGCATCCAAGTTTTATGAAGAAAATTTTGCCCGAATGTTTGGTTACATTCAAAATAGAATTCCTGAAATTTCTAATGACATTACAAGTATTGATGCAGCATTAAAAACAGGATTTGGATGGAAAGATGGTCCATTTGAAATATGGAATTATATAGGTGTTAAAGAAGGTGTTGAATTAATGAAAAAGTTTGATTTAAAACCTGCCGATTGGATTAATGAGATGATTGAAAAAAATACTAATAATTTCTATAGAATAAATAATGGATTTAGAGAATACTATGACATAAATTCAAATTCATTTAATAAAATAGCTGGTCAGGATGGTTTTGTTATCCTAAAAAATACACCTGAAAATAAAGTGATATGGTCTAACAATGAAGCAAGACTAATTGATATTGGAGACGATATTTTGAATCTCGAATTTGGATCAAAAATGAATTCAATTAATCAGAATATTATCAAAGCGTTGGATAAATCTATTGACATTGCCGAAAAGGATTTTAAAGGATTAGTTTTGGGAAATGAATCTGATCATTTTTCTGCTGGAGCTGACATCAGTGTAATTTTTCTTGCTGCAATTGAACAGGAATATGATGAACTTAATTTTTTCATGAAAATGTTTCAAAATACCATGATGAAATTAAGATACTCATCAATTCCTGTAATTGGTGCTCCACATGGTTATACTTTAGGAGGTGGTTGTGAGGTATGTCTACACTGCGATAAATTAATAGCATACAGTGAAACTTATATTGGACTTGTTGAAGTCGGAGTAGGGCTTGTTCCTGGTGGTGGTGGACTTAAAGAAATGGCACTTCGGGCATCTGATAAATTTAGACCCAATGATGTAGAAGTTAATTTGTTACAGGAATATTTCATAAATATAGGTATGGCTAAAACTGCAACATCAGGTTTTGAAGGATTTGATTTAGATTATTTAGTCAAAGGAAGAGATCACATAATTATGAATAAGAAAAATCAAATTTCTATAGCAAAGCAAACGGCTATAAATATGTATGAGATGGGCTACACAAAACCAATAAAAAGGACTGATATAAAGGTTTTAGGTAAACAGGCTTTAGGCATGATGTATGTTGGAGCTGACTCGATGTTGGCTGGTGGCTACATTTCAGAACATGATAAAAAAATTGCAAATAAAATTGCTGGTGTATTATGTGGTGGTGAATTATCTCAAGCAACAAGAGTCTCTGAACAATATTTGTTAGATCTCGAAAGAGAAGCTTTTTTATCATTGTGTGGTGAAAGAAAAACTTTGGAAAGAATTCAGTACATGTTAAAGAACGGAAAACCTTTAAGGAACTAATATGAAAGAAGCATATATAATAAAAGCATACAGAACTGCGGTCGGTAAAGCGCCAAGAGGTTTTTTTAAATTTAAAAGACCTGATGAATTAGCTGCAGAAACTATAGAATACATGATTTCTCAAATTCCTGACTTTGATAAAAAATTAATTGATGATTTAATTGTCGGAAATGCTATGCCTGAAGCAGAACAAGGTTTTAATGTTGCAAGATTAATTTCTCTTATGGGACTTAAAGTAGATGATGTTCCAGGTGTAACAATTAATAGGTTTTGTGCTTCAGGATTGGAAACTATAGCAATAGCAACCGCAAAAATCAAATCTGGAATGTCAGATTGTATTATTGCTGGTGGAGTTGAAAGTATGAGCTATATTCCAATGACTGGATTTAAACCTGTACCAAATTATAACACTGTCTCCAAAGGTAAAGAGGATTATTATTGGGGAATGGGTTTAACTGCTGAACAAGTTGCAAATGAATATAAAGTTTCGAGAGAAAGTCAGGATCTTTTTGCTTATGAATCACATCAAAAAGCTATCAAAGCACTGGAGGAAAAAAAGTTTAGTGAACAAATTGCTCCTATCAAGGTGAAAGAAATTTACCTTGATGAAAATCTAAAAAAGAAGGAAAGAGAAACTACTTTTAATGAGGATCAAGGACCTAGAAAAGATACAAGTGTTGAGGTTCTATCAAAATTAAGACCTGTTTTTTCAGCAACTGGATCTGTAACAGCTGGTAACTCATCTCAGATGAGTGATGGAGCTGCATTTGTGATGATTGTCAGTGAAAATATGTTAAAAAAACTAAACGTGGAGCCTATTGCTAAATTAATTGGTTACAGCGTCGCTGGTCTTCCTCCAAAAATTATGGGCATGGGACCAGTTAGAGCAATTCCAAAGGTTTTGGATCAAGTTGGAATGAAATTAAAACAAATTGAGTTATTTGAGCTTAATGAAGCTTTTGCTTCGCAATCAATCGCTGTTATAAACGAATTAAAATTGGAAAAAGAAATTGTTAATGTGAATGGAGGTGCTATTGCCCTTGGCCATCCCCTTGGTTGTTCAGGTGCAAAACTTTCAGTTCAATTATTTGATGAAATGAAACTAAGAAAATTAAAGTATGGTATGGTTACCATGTGCGTTGGTACAGGCCAAGGTGCCGCTGGAATATTTGAAAAATTATAATTATGGAAACACTAGAAAAAAATTTGACTAGAGGTGGTGAATTTATAGTCAGAGAAACTGATTGTAATGATGTTTTTACACCTGAAGATTTTACAGAAGAACAAAAAATGATGAAGGATGCAGTTCATGATTTTGCTGAGAAAGAAATTTGGAGCAAAAAAAGTGAATTTGAAAAGCATAACTACGATCTAACATTTGAGGTGATTAAAAAAGCTGGTGATCTTGGATTTTTAGGGGTTGGAGTCCCCGAGGAGTATGGAGGTCTTGGTATGCCATTTACTTCATCAATGCTAGTTTGTGATTATATATCAGGTAGTTCGGGATCTACTTCTACGGCCTATGGAGCCCATACTGGAATTGGAACTTTTCCTATTCTTCTTTATGGAAATGAAGAACAAAAGAAAAAATATGTTCCAAAATTAGCAACAGGAGAACATATAGGAGCATATTGTTTAACTGAACCTACTGCAGGTTCAGATGCAAATAATGGAAAAACAAAAGCGGTACTGACAGCAGATAAAAAACATTATTTGATAACAGGCCAAAAGATGTGGATTTCAAATGCGGGATATGCTGATATTTTCACAGTTTTTGCAAGGATTGAAAATGATAAAAATATAACTGCATTTATTGTACCTAACGATCCAAATAACGGCATAAAACTTGGTAATGAAGAGTCAAAACTTGGAATACACTCATCTTCTACTAGACAAGTTTTTTTCAATGAAACAAAAGTGCCTGTGGAAAATATGATATCAGAAAGGGGGAATGGATTTAAAATTGCTATGAATGCTTTAAATATTGGAAGAATAAAACTTGCAGCTGCTGCTCTTGATGGGGAAAGAAGAGTAACAAAAGCTGCCATACAATATGCAAATCAGAGAGAACAATTTAATTCCAAAATAATTGAATTCGGAGCAGTAAAAGAAATGTTAGTTAAAATGGCAACAGAAACGTATGTTGATGAATCTGCAACATACAGAGCTGCAAAAAATATTGAAGATAGAATTTCAATTCTTAAATCAGATGGAAAAACGCATCAAGAATCTGAATTAAAAGGTGTTGAAGAATATGTTGTAGAATGTTCAATCTTAAAAGTAGCAGTTTCTGATCATCTTCAAAATTGTACAGATCTAGGAATTCAGGTTTTTGGGGGAATGGGCTATTCAACAGAAACACCAATGGAATCTGCTTGGAGAGATGCAAGAATTGCTAGAATTTATGAGGGAACAAATGAAATAAATAAGCTAGTTATAATTGGTATGATTATAAAAAAAGCATTGAAAGGTCATTTGAATTTAATCGAAAAAGCTGAAGATGTTGCAAATGAATTGACCGATATTCCTAGTTTTGATATTCCTGAATTTGATGAGCTTTTTTCTGAGGAAAAGTATGTTATTAAAAATCTGAAAAAAGTTTTCTTAATGTTGGCCGGTGCTGGAATGAAAAAATTTGGAATGGATTTAGAAAAAGAACAAGAAGTTTTACTAAGAATATCTGAAATAATAATTGAAATATACATGTCTGAATCTGCAATTCTTAGAACTGAAAAAAATTCAAAAAGATTTGGATTAGAAAATCAATCAAGTCAAATCGCAATGAGTAAACTTTATCTTTATGAGTCATGTGAATTAATAATTAAGAAAGCGAAAGAACTTATTGTATCGTTATCTAACGGAACTGAACAAAAATTTTTATTATCGGGTCTGAAGAGATTTACGAAATATTTTAATTATCCAAATACTATAGAATTAAAGAGACAAGTTGCTAAAGTACTACAGTCGGAAAACAAATATCCTTTCTAGATTTTATGTGGCTACGATTTATATTATTATTTTTTTGCTGCTTAATTTATTCTCAGAACCAAAAAGATAAACTTATATATGAAATTATCTCAAGTATTTCAGAGGATAGACTTAAGGATGATATTCAAACTCTTGTAAATTTTGGTACTAGACATACACTAAGCGATACTATTTCTGAGACTAGAGGGATAGGGGCGGCCAGAAGGTGGATAAAAAAAGAATTTGAATTAATTTCAAACGATTGTGGTGAATGTTTAGAAGTTTTTTTTCAAAAAAATTACTTCAAAAAAAATAATCTAAGACTTATCAGAGATGTTTGGATAAATAATGTAGTAGCTATTCAAAAGGGCTGGAAATATCCAAATAGATATATAATAATGAGTGGTGATATAGATAGTAGAGTTTCAGATCCAAATGATTTTGAATCTGACTCTCCAGGTGCAAATGATAATGCAACTGGGATGGCAGGTACTATTGAAGCAGCTCGTGTTTTATCAAAATATAAATTTGAAAGCTCAATAATTTATGTGGGGCTTTCAGGAGAAGAACAAGGTTTATATGGTGGACAAGGATTGGCTGGGCATGCTAAAAAGAACAATTGGAATATTATTGGAATCTTAAATAATGACATGATTGGTAATATTGAGGGAATAAATGGTGTTATAGATAATAAAAGTTTTAGAATTTTTTCAGAACCTGTGCCAGCAAATGAATCGGATAGACAAAGATACATGAGAAGATTTTATGGTGGAGAAGTTGACGGGAATTCTCGACAGCTTGCGAGATTTATTTATAATTCAACGAAAAAATATCTCCCAGATTTAAAACCAGATTTAGTCTACAGATTAGATCGTTTTGGAAGAGGAGGTCATCATCGTCCTTTTAATGATTTAGGTTTTGCTGGAGTTAGAATTATGGAAACTAATGAAAATTACAATCGTCAACACCAAGATCTTAGAATTGAAAATAATATTAAATATGGGGATGTAATAGATGGAGTAAATTTTGAGTATGTTAAAAAACTAACAAGTGTTAATGCAATCAATCTAGCTCTTCTTGCATCATCTCCTCCTCCACCGAAAAATTTAAAAATAGGTGGGATTGTTGAGCCTTCAGTAAAATTTAAATGGGATTTTACAGATGAGGACGATATAATAGGTTACAAAATTTATTGGCGCAAAACATCTTCACCAAACTGGGAGTTTAGCAAAAGTATAGGTAATGTAAATGAATATACTTTAAAAAACATAATCATTGATAATTATTTATTTTCTGTTGTTTCTGTAAATAAAAAAGGATTTGAAAGCATTTATGAATTTCCAAAAGATACTTTTAGATGATTAATCTAATCTAAAATCATTAGCTTTCATCCACTGATCATTATATATTTTTCCTACATATCTGCTTCCGGAGTCATGAAGTAAAACAACTACCACATCATTTTTAGTAAAGTATTTTTTTAATTGTATGACTCCTTTTACCGCAGCTCCGCATGAATTTCCAGCGAATATCCCTTCCTCTTTTGCTAGCTTTCGAGTGTATCGTGCCGCGTCTTCATCAGTAACTTTTTCAAAGTGATCAATTAAATCAAAATCAACATTTTCAGGAATTATGTCTTCGCCTATACCTTCAGTGATGTAGGGATAAACTTCTTTTTTATCAAATATCCCTGTCTCGTGATATTTTTTAAATGCAGAGCCATAGGTATCAATTCCCCAAATTTTAATATTACTATTTTGTTGTTTTAAAAATTTTGCAACCCCAGAAATTGTGCCACCTGTACCAACACCCACAACAAAGTGAGTGATTTTGCCATTAGTCTGTTCCCAAATTTCTGGTCCTGTTGATAGGTAATGTGCTTCTCTATTTGAAAGATTATTGTATTGATTTACATACCATGAGTTCTCCGTTTCATCTCCTATTCTTTTAGCAGTTGAATAATAAGATTGAGGATCCTCTGGTTCAACATCTGCTGGACAAATAATTACTTTAGCTCCAACAGCTTTAAGAATATCAATTTTCTCTTTTGATTGTTTGTCTGTAGTGACACAAATAAGTTTATAACCTTTAACAATTGCTACTAATGCTAATCCCATTCCAGTATTTCCAGATGTTCCCTCTACTATTGTTCCACCTGGTTTCAATCTTCCATCTTTTTCTGCGTCTTCTACCATTTTTAATGCCATTCTATCTTTAACTGAGTTTCCAGGATTGAAATACTCAACTTTTGCTAAAACTAATGCATCAACTTCTTGTGTAATTGTATTTAATTTTACTAATGGGGTATTACCAATGGTCTCAAGAATATTATTGCGGATATCCATTTTTGATATTGCAAATTTAATTTATTAAGTTAATTTCAAACTTAAATTTGGTTTTATTTTTGAAATTGTTTGTGAAGGTATTAATAGCATAATCATTGAAATTAATATCACAATTAAATTAATTGTTAAAATTTTGAATAGATCAATTTCAATTGGTATAAATTCCGAGTAGTATGTAATAGGATCAAGCTTAATAATTAAAAATTGTTTTTGAATAATCATTAAACTTATTGAAATTATATTTCCCCAGATCACACCTCTAAAAAGTAAATAAAAGCCATTTATCATAAAGATTTTTCTTATTGATGTATTATTAACTCCTAAAATTTTGAGTATAGCTATTAATTTGGTTTTATCTAGTATAGTTACTAACAGTGCTGTGATCATATTTATTCCTCCAACAGCTATCATAAGAATAATTATTAAATAAATATTTGTATCAAATAAATTAATCCAATTATAGATTTCTGGAAATCGATCGGATGTTTTTTGAATATTATAATCAGGGGGAATGGATGAAAATAAAAATTCCTGATCATCGTAATTTAAATTTTTATTTGCTAGTAAAACTTCTAAACCACCAACATAATTGCTATCCCATTTATTTATTAATAATGATTGATTAATACTTCCAAAAACTACTGATCTGTCAAATTCAGAGACAGAAGAATTATAAAAGGCAATGACTTTTAAATTTCTTATCAAAGGAATTTTACTATTTTGATTTTTAAAAAAGAGGAACTTTAAAAAGTCTCCTTGTTCAAGGTCCAATTTGTTAGCTAAATACTCTGATATTATTACTTCATTTATACCAATTTCATCAATAGATAAGTTTTTAATAAATTGATCAAGATTGTTAATACCATTTTTATCAACGCCTTTAAAAACAATATCTTCAAAGTCATTATTTAAAGGAATTATTCCTGGATTGTAAATAACTTTATTTATACTTTTAAATTTTTCAATTTCAAAAAATTGATCATCAATATTATCTAAATTTATTGGATAGTATGATGAGAAATTTTCATTTTTAAAATTTGAAATATAATAATCACCTGATAAACCTGAAAATTTATTTTTTATTTCATTCTGAATTCCAAATCCGATTGAAACAGAAAAATTAATAACCATTATTGCAATAATTATTGATAATATTGAAATTTTTATAATAGGCGACGATATAGTATTTTTATATCTCTTATAACTAAGAATCCGGGATGCTAAAAAATTTTCAAATTTCAAAATGTTCTAAAGTTGTATTGATCAAAATTAATTTTTTTTTAATACTATCATTAAATATAAGCGCACAAAATGATTTAAGAATAGGAATTGATAAAACTGAGGAATATTTACAATTAATAAAAAAAAAGAATGTTGCTATTGTATCAAATCATACATCTCAATTTTTAATTGAAAATAAAGGTATACATTTAGTTGATTCACTATTAAAATTAAATATTAAAGTCCAAAAGGTTTTTGCACCTGAACATGGTTTCCGTGGTAACTCAGATGCTGGTGAAAAAATAGTCAACTCAATTGACCCAAAAACTGGTATTCCAATTGTGTCTTTATATGGAAATAAAAAGAAACCCAGTGCTGAAGATTTAGATGGTATTGATGTTATAATTTTTGATATTCAAGATGTTGGAGCCAGATTTTACACCTATCTATCTACGATGCATTATGTTATGGAAAGTTGTGCAGAAAATAATATAGAGCTAATTATTTTAGACAGACCTAATCCTAACGGTCACTATATTGATGGACCAGTTATGACTAAAGAATCGATGAGTTTTGTTGGATTGCATCCCGTTCCAATAGTTTATGGACTGACAATTGGTGAATACGCTAATATGATAAATGGTGAGAAATGGTTAAAAAATAATTTAACATGTAAATTGAATATTATAGAAATTTCAAATTACGATAGATATAGCAAATATACACTCCCTATAAAACCATCACCAAATTTACCAAATGAACAATCAATTAATTTATATCCTTCTCTTTGTTTTTTTGAACAAACACCTGTTAGTGTAGGTCGAGGGACAAAGAAACAGTTTCAAGTATTAGGAACACCATATTGGAAAAATTTTAAGTTTAATTTTACTCCCAAATCAATGCCAGGAGCTAAGTATCCAAAACATGAAAATTTTACTTGCTTTGGACTTAATCTTGAAAATGAAGACTACCTGTCAAAAATTGATTTGAAATGGTTAATACTTGCCTATAAAAATGAAAAGAATAAAGATATTTTTTTTAAATCTGGATTTCATCGTTTAGCAGGAAATAAGATATTAGAGGAACAAATAAAAAAAGGATTATCAGAAAAAGAAATTAAAAAAACATGGAAAAAAGGGTTAGATAATTTTAAAATCATTAGAGAAAAATATTTAATATATAATTAATCAATCCCCATGAATTTATGCAATTGAAGGGAAAGATTCCAATTTGGATTTTTCTTTATAAAATCAAATATTAAGGACTTGTTTTTTTCAAATCTATCCCATTCAGGCTGAAGAAATAATTTACATTTATCTGATACTTTTTTGGATTCCTCTAATGCAAATTCTAAGTCATGTTTATTATAAATAATTATTTTGAGTTCATTTGCAATTTCATAGATCTCTTTCTTTGGAAGTTTTTGTTTTTTAGGTGATAGACATATCCAATCCCATTTACCAGATAGATTATAGGCACCTGATGTTTCAAGATGAACAACCATTTTATTTTTTTTTATTTTTTTTGTCAATACTGTCATATCCCACATAAGTGGCTCACCACCAGTGATAATAACCAAATTAGTTCCACTAATTTTTGAAACAATATCATCTACACCAACAATTTGATGTTTCCCGTGATCCCAACTTTCTTTAACATCACACCAGTGACAACCAACATCGCAACCTCCTATTCTAATAAAATAAGCAGATTTACCAGAGTGAAATCCCTCACCTTGAATCGAGAAAAAGGTTTCCATAATTGGCAAATTGTTTGAATCTATCTTCACATTTACAAATATATTACAGATTACAGTAAGTTATATTAAATGATTAATTTTAATATATGAAAGAGACCAATCTGCTCCCATTCCATTTAGCAATTCCAGTTCATGATTTAGAAAAATCTAGAGATTTCTACAAAAATATTTTAGGTTGTGATGAGGGAAGAAGTAGTGATCATTGGGTTGACTTTAATTTATTTGGTCATCAGTTAGTTATTCATTACAAAGAAAAATCTACAGAAAAAAGCAAAACAAACCCTGTTGACGGTAAGGATGTTCCAATACCTCATTTTGGGGTTATTCTAGAATGGAATCAATTTCATAATTTTTCTAATCAACTAATTGAAAAAGGGATAACTTTCATTATAGATCCTTACATTCGATTTAAAGGTTTACCCGGTGAACAAGCAACGATGTTTTTTAAAGATCCCTGCGGAAATGCATTAGAATTTAAATCTTTTAAAGATTTTAATCAAATATTTGAGAAGTAATTAATTAGTTTTTATAAGCTTGCAGTGTATTTTTGAGTAACATTGCAATAGTCATAGGACCTACGCCACCAGGAACTGGAGTAATAAATGATGATTTTTTTGAAACATTTTCATAATCAACATCTCCAACAATTTTGTAACCCTTTTGAGAATCATCCTCGACTCTAGTGATACCAACATCAATAACTGTAGCTCCTTCTTTTATCATATGTTCCTTAATAAAATCAGGAACTCCTAGGGCTGAAATTACTATATCAGCTTGCTTTATTAAATCTTCTATATTTTTGGTTCTGCTGTGAGCCAATGTGACGGTAGAATTTCCAGGATTAGTCTTTAACCCCATTAATATACTTACTGGTTTACCAACAATATCAGAGCGTCCAATTACAATAGTATTTTTTCCCTCTGTTGGCACTTCATATCTTTTTAATAATTCCATAATACCATTTGGTGTAGCAGAAATAAATGTTGGTAAGTTTAGTGCCATTCTTCCGAAGTTAACAGGGTGAAAACCATCAACATCTTTTTTTGGATCTACTGCTAACAGAACTTTTTGAGTATCAATATGTTCAGGTAAAGGCAATTGAACAATATATCCATCTATTTTTTTATCATTATTAAGTTCATAAACTTTATCTAATAACTCCTTTTCAGAGATGGAATCATCTAAACTCACTAATGTAGAATCAAAACCTACTTTTTCACATGCTCTAACCTTACTTCCAACATAAGTAAGACTAGCTCCATCATTTCCAACAATCACTGCTGCTAAATGAGGAGGTCTATCTCCATTTGAAATAATAGAATTTACTTCATGAGCAATTTCGTCTTTTATATCATTACTTGTTTTTTTTCCGTCGAGTATTGTCATTCTATTGTTTAAAATTTTGCATCATTCCCATAAGTTTTGAAGCACCTCCGGATTGTACCATTTTCATCATTTTTGACATTTGTTCAAATTGTTTTAAGAGTGCATTTATTTCATTAACATCTCGGCCAGCACCCTTAGCAATTCTTTTCTTTCGGTTATGATCTATAATTTTTGGGTTAGTTCTCTCCTTTGGTGTCATGGATTGAATTAATGCCTCTATATGTTTAAATGAATCATTATCAATATTTACATCCTTCATTTGGCTCATACCAGGAATCATACTTACTGTATCTTTAAGATTTCCCATCTTCTTAATCTGATTTATTTGATTTAAAAAGTCATCGAAGCCAAATTTGTTCTTTGCTATTTTTTTACTAAGCTCCCTAGCTTTTTTCTCATCATATACATCTTGAGCTCTTTCAACTAGAGAAACAACGTCACCCATCCCTAAAATTCTATCAGCCATTCTTTCAGGGTAGAATATATCTAGTGCATCTAGTTTTTCACCATTTCCAATAAATTTAATTGGTTTATTTACAACCGATTTGATAGTGAGAGCAGCTCCACCTCTAGTATCACCATCAAGCTTTGTTAAAACTACACCATCAAAATTTAAAACATCATTAAATGCTTTCGCAGTATTCACAGCATCCTGACCTGTCATTGAATCTACAACAAATAAAATTTCACTTGGGCTTGTAGCATTTTTAATATTTCCAATCTCATTCATTAATACATCATCGATTGCTAACCTTCCTGCAGTATCAATGATAATTAAATTCTTCTTTTTTTCTTTTGCATATTTTAAGGAATTCTTTGCAATATTAACAGGATCTTTATTTCCTTCCTCTGTGTATACATCAACATTAATTTGATCGCCCAATAACTTGAGCTGATCTATGGCAGCAGGTCTATATACATCACATGCAACCAATAAAGGATTTTTTCCTTTCTTCTTTTTAAGATAATTAGCAAGCTTTCCTCCAAATGTTGTTTTACCAGATCCTTGTAGGCCAGATAGTAAGATAATAGAGGGGTTATCTGAAAGATTAATTCCCTCATGCTCACCACCCATAAGTTGAGTTAATTCATCTTTTACAATCTTAACCATTAACTGCCCTGGTCTGAGATCAGTTAGAACATTTTTTCCAATTGATTTTTCTTTTACTCTTTGAGTAAATTCTTTGGCAATTTTAAAACTTACGTCTGCATCTAAAAGGGCTCTTCGAACCTCTTTCAGTGTCTCTGCAACATTAATTTCTGTTATTTTACCATGACCTTTTAAGACATGAAAAGCAGAATTTAATTTTTCAGTTAATGTGTTAAACATAATGTAGCAAATTTAATTTTTTCTTGTGATTTGTTTCATTTTATATATAACTAAAACATGCGGAAATGTTATTGCAGCTAAAAATGAGAAAAAAATACCTAAACTAAAATCAATCTTATCTTTTATAACTAAATATAATATGCCAAGAAATATAATTGCTATTAACCAATATGCTAAACCTTTAATTATAAATTTTTTAAAACTTTCAGTGGAACTATCTTCAAAAAGATATTCAGCTTGTTCTATAATTGATGGTATGCTGTGGAAAAAAACAAAATAAACAGCAAATGCTGGTAGTAAATCAAAAAAGATAAATACAATTGACATAACTAAAAACAATATAAACTGATGGAATAATTGTGGTTTTAATATTTTGTAATTAACAATTAAAAAAACTGAGTTTAGAACAATTAATGCAATGAGTGAAATTTTAAAGAAATATTCAGGTATGTAAAAGGATGTTATATCAAAAATTATTTCAGACACCTCAGTCGAATTCAGTGTAAATAAGATCAAAAAAATAAGAGCACCAAAAATAAAATAAAAGAATGTTAAACTTTTAGAATTATTATTTTCAAAAATTGTCCATTGTTGTTCACCAAAATGATAAGCACTAAATAGGACAAAAAACAACATAGAAATTACAGGAAAATTGAAAAATATTAAACAAATTATCATAACAATTGAGAAATATTTAAATGTTTGATTTAAAACAGTGTACTTATTAGTTTTTTTACCCTTAAGCAATATCAATATGTCATTTGCTCCATGAATTATTCCAAAAGTCAAAATCAGTGCGTAACATGCAAAATAAAAGTATTCTCCACTTAAATTATTACTCCAAAAAAGAGAAAATAAACTCAAGAAAACAGTTATTCTAAAGGTTAAATTGTTTGTATATTCTTTGTTCAATACCTATCAATAATTAACGCTAATTTATGAATCATATTTAAAAACTTATACCATAAGCTCATAAATACCCTGATTATTAAAAAACCAATAAAAATTGTAATTAGTTGATAATTATATGATTATATCTGTAAGATGATGTATTTTTTTTAACATTTACTGTTTTTTTTTATGATAAAAGTAGTTATGTAGTTATTTTTTACTATTTTGGGCCCCATAAAAACCAATTAATTAATTATTATGGAAAATTTTTTAAATATTTTCTTATTAGGTGACGTTCCTAACGACCTAGTAAGTTTTACGTTTTTCATTGGTACAATGGCCATGATGGCTGCATCAGTATTTTTCTTTTTATCGTTAGATGCTGGTGGTGGAAAATGGAGAACATCTATGTTAGTCTCAGGACTAATTACTTTTATCGCTGCTGTGCACTATTACTACATGAGAGATGCTAGTGTATCAGGTGGTGATGTAACTTTCTTCAGATATGTAGATTGGATTTTGACTGTTCCACTAATGTGTGTTGAGTTTTATCTGATTCTTGCTAAAGCTGGAGCAACAAAAAGTTTAATGTGGAAACTTATACTGTGGTCAACTGTTATGCTTGTATTTGGATATGTAGGTGAAGCAATTGACAGAGGAAATGCAGCTCTTTGGGGTGGTATTTCTGGTGCTGCATACTTTTATGTAGTTTATTTAATCTGGCTTGGTGAAGCTAAGGCTTTGGCTGAAAAGGCTGGGGGTGCAGTTTTAGAAGCACATAATGCATTGTGTTGGTTTGTACTAGTTGGTTGGTCAATTTATCCAATCGGATATATGATCGGTACTGACGGATGGTATGACTTTATTGATGCTATTCCACTAGATATGGATGTTGTTTACAACATAGGTGATGCAATTAACAAAATCGGTTTTGGTCTTGTTATTTATAATTTAGCAGTATCTAAGTAATCAATATCGCAACTAACCTAATTATAAAAAAGCCGCTTTAAAGCGGCTTTTTTTTTACATTCTTTCAGGAACTTCAATACCTAAAAGAAACATGGACTTTTTGATACAATTACCTACTTTATTAGAAAGCATAATTCTAAAACTATTTATTTCATCATTTCCTAGAATAGTTGATGATTGATAGAAAGAATTATATAATTTAACGAGTTCATAACAGAAATTAGCAATTAAGCCAGGATTTATATTTTTATATGCATTGAGAATTACGTTTGGAAAATCATTCAATTGTATGATTAGATCTTTTTCTTTTAATGATAAATCTATTCTATTAAAGTTGATATTATTTTTTTTATTCTTTCTTGATAAAGACTTTATTCTTGCATAGGTATATTGAATAAACGGTCCGGTATTTCCATTGAAATCAATAGATTCATTAGGGTCAAATAAAATACTTTTTTTTGGATCAACTTTCAAAATATGATACTTTAAAGCTGCTAATGAAACTTGTTCATATAATTCAGATTGTTCTGAAACTGATAAATCATTGATTTTTCCTAAAGATTCAGAAATGATTTTTGCTTTGGTATTCATACTTTCAATTAACTCATCAGCATCAACTACTAATCCTTCTCTACTTTTCATTTTCCCAGAGGGAAGATCGACCATACCGTAACTTAAATGATTTAATTTTTTTGCCCATGGATAACCGAGTAAACTTAATACCTTGAATAATACCTTGAAATGATAATCCTGTTCATTTCCAGTTGTATAGATCATACCATCCATTTTTGGATGATCTTTATATCTTAAAAAGGCTGTTCCTATGTCTTGAGTAATATAAACTGATGTCCCATCAGATCTGAGTAAAAGCTTTTCATCTAAACCATAAGATTTTAAATCTACCCAAACGGAATTATCATCCTTTTTATAAAAAACTTTATCTTTTAACCCTTTAAGAACTATTTCTTTACCTTTCAAGTAAGTATCACTTTCAAAATATTCAGAATCAAAAGAAACTTTAAGATTTTTATACGTCTCTAAAAAACCTTCATAAACCCAAGAATTCATCTGACTCCAAAGATCAATAACTTCCTTATTACCACTTTCCCATTTAATCAATAATTCTTTAGCATCTTTAAATATGGGAGCATTTTTTTTTGCTTCAGCCTCAGAAATTCCATTTGAAACCATTTCATTTACCTGTTTCTCATATTCTTCATTATATTTTACATAAAAATTACCTACAAATACATCTCCTTTCAGACTTAAAGATTCTGGATTGGTATCTTTTCCAAATTGAAGCCAGGCAACCATTGATTTGCAGATATGAATACCTCTATCATTTATAATTTGAGTTTTATGTATATTATGACCAACCTCATTAAAAATTCGAGATATAGAATCACCTAACAAAATATTTCTTACGTGACCAAGGTGAAGCGGTTTATTTGTATTAGGTGAGGAAAATTCAATTAAATAATACTCACTTTTAAGTTTATAATCAAATTTTAGATTTTCATCCAATCGTTTTAGTAAATCAACTAAAAAAAAGTCAGCTATTGTCAGATTAAGAAAACCTTGAATTATATTAAAGTCTTCAATATAGTTTTCATTATCCATTAAATATTTTCCAATATCTTCTCCTATTTGATTTGGCTTTAGTTTTGTTAATGATAAAATTGGAAAGAGGACAACTGTGTAGTCACCTTTAAATTCTTTTCTTGTTTTTATAATCTCAACCGGAGTATTGGGTATTGAATACTTTTTTAATAAATATTCTCCTATTTTTTCCTTTAGAAGATTCTCAACTACCATTTTTAAAGTTAAAGACTATCTATTTTTTAAAGGTAGGAAATCTCTTTTTTTACTACCAGTATAAACTTGTCTGGGTCTACCAATTGGATCATTATTCATTCTCATTTCTCTCCAATGAGCAATCCACCCAGGTACTCTGCCCAAAGCAAACATCACTGTAAACATTTCTGTTGGTATATTGAGTGCTTTATATATTATACCAGAATAAAAATCAACATTTGGATAAAGTTTTCTAGAGGTAAAATAAGGATCATTTAAAGCTTCTTTCTCCAACGATTTTGCGATATTTAGTATGGGATCTTTAATTCCTAAATCTTTTAAAACTTCATGTGCAGTAACTTTAATTATTTTAGCTCTTGGATCAAAATTTTTATAAACTCTATGTCCAAACCCCATTAATCGAAAAGAATCATTTTTATCTTTTGCTTTTTCCATGAATTTTTTAGTATCACCTCCGTCATTTTTGATTGCTTCAAGCATTTCTAATACAGCTTGATTAGCGCCTCCATGTAATCTTCCCCAAAGAGCTGAAATTCCAGCAGATACAGATGCAAATAAACTCGCTTCAGACGATCCAACTATTCTTACTGTTGATGTTGAGCAATTTTGTTCATGATCAGCATGTAATATTAATAACTTATTCATGGCATTGACAATTACATCATTTTTAACATACTTTTGATTAGGCCTTTGGAACATCATTTTTGTAACATTTTCGACATAACCCTGTGTATAGTCACCATAATCAAGAGATAATCCATTTCTTCTTCGGTAAACCCATGCAACAAGGATTGGAATCTTGGCTAATAATTTTACAATCAGATTATACATATAGTTATGTTCATCTCCAGTTTTTTTTGTCAAACTGATTTTCTTTTCTGGATTAAAAGCAATTAAAGCACTAGTTAAGGACGAGAGTATTCCCATTGGGTGGGCCGATCGAGGAAAACTCACTAATATTTTTTTTAAATCTTCATCAATTATTGCATTATCCTGAATATCAGTAAGCAGCTTACTCAGTTGACTTTTTGTCGGTAGTTCACCAAAAATTAGTAAAAAAGCTACCTCTAAAAAATCAGCATTTTGGGCTAAATCTTCAATAGAATAACCTCGATATCTCAAAATTCCTTTTTCACCATCAAGGAATGTAATCGCACTTTTACATGAACCAGTATTTTTAAATCCTGGGTCGAGAGTTATTAAATTTAAGTCTGATCTAAGTTTAGATACATCAATTGCGATTTCATCCTCAGACCCTTTTTGAAGATCAAATAAATATTCCTGGTCATTATATTTTAAAGTAACTTTTTTAGCCATCAGAATATAAATTTAGTTAAAAAAAAAGCGATAATAAAGTCTAGAATGTAAAAGCTTCCTTTTTGGGGTAAAAAGCTTTATCCGACAATTCTTCCTCAATTCTTAATAATTGATTGTATTTTGCCATTCTATCAGACCTGGACATAGATCCAGTTTTAATTTGGCCAGCATTTAAAGCAACAGCTAAATCAGCTATAACATAATCCTCAGTTTCGCCTGATCTGTGAGAAATTACAGTCGTAAAACCATTACTTTTAGCAAGATTAACAGCATTGATAGTTTCAGTTAAAGTGCCAATTTGATTAACTTTTACGAGTATTGAGTTTCCAGCATTTTCAGAAATTCCTTTTTGAAGAATTTTACTATTTGTTACAAAAAGATCATCTCCAACTAATTGGACTTTATCTCCAGCAATCTGGGTTAGGTATTTCCAACCTTCCCAATCATTCTGATCCATTCCATCTTCAATTGAGATGATTGGGTATGAATCAACTAGAGATGATAAATATTCGGCCTGTTCATTAGAACTTAAAACTAATCCTTTTTCGCCTTCATATTTACTGTAATCATATTTATTATTGACATAAAATTCTGATGAGGCACAGTCAAGGGCAATCATAACATCATCACCTGGATTATACCCAGCAGAAATAATTGAATCAGTGATTGTTTTAAGAGCATCCTCGGTGCCTTTCAATTTGGGAGCAAAACCACCCTCATCACCAACTGATGTTGTTAAACCTCTTTCTGATAGATTTTTTTTCAAATGATGAAAAATCTCCGTTCCAACTTTCATTGCTTCACTAAAATTTTTTGCATTAAAAGGTACGATCATAAACTCCTGAAATGCAATGGGAGCATCAGAGTGTGATCCTCCATTAATAATATTCATCATTGGTACTGGCAACGTAACAGCTAATTCACCACCAATGTATTTATAAAGTGGAATGCCCTTACATTTTGCAGCTGCTTGTGATACTGCAAGAGATACACCTAAAATTGCATTTGCTCCCAGAATACATTTATTTTCAGTTCCATCTAGCTCAATCATTGAATTATCTATTTCTTCCTGATTAAAAACGGATTTACCAATAAGATGATCTGCAATAACTGTATTAACATTATTGACGGCCATTAAAACACCTTTTCCCATGTAATCATCTCCACCATCTCTGAGCTCAACAGCTTCATTTTCCCCAGTTGATGCACCTGAGGGAACAGCTGCCCTTCCTAAATTATTATCATCAGTAATTACATCTACCTCAACTGTTGGATTTCCTCTGGAATCAAAAATTTGTCTAGCAAGAATCTTTTTAATTTTTGCCATAATTAATTTTTAATCAATTCAATAAACTCATCGAAAAGATATGAAGAATCATGTGGTCCAGCACTTGCTTCGGGGTGATACTGTACAGAAAAACACTTTTTATTCTTAATTTTTATCCCCGCAATAGTATCATCATTTAGATGCATGTGAGTAATTTCAATATTTTTATTCTTACTTGTATCATCTTTATCAATAGCAAAACCGTGATTTTGAGATGTTATTTCACCCTTACCAGATTTTAAATTTATTACAGGGTGATTAATTCCTCTGTGACCGTTATGCATTTTATAAGTTTTTATCCCGTTTGCCAGAGCTATAACCTGATGACCTAAGCAAATACCAAAAAGAGGTTTATTGGATTCTAGAATTTTTTTGGTGATATTGATTGCATTAGTTAGTGGTTCTGGATCCCCTGGACCATTAGAGATAAAATATGCATCTGGATTCCAGCTTTTCATATCCTCAAAACTTGAATCATGAGGAAAAACCTTCATGTAAGCATTTCTTTTAGCAAGATTTTTTAATATATTTTTCTTGACTCCAAGGTCTAGAACAGCAATTTTATACTTTGCATCCTTTTTTCCAAAATAATAAGGTTCTTTTGTTGAAACTCGAGATGCAAGTTCTAGTCCATTCATTGAAGGAACTTTATTAAGCTTTTCTTTAATTTTTTTTATTGATTTTAATGAATCTGTGGAAATAATAGCGTTCATAGATCCGTTATCTCTAATGTAACTAACCAGAGCTCTTGTATCGACGTCAGAAATACAAACTATTTTATTTTTTAATAAAAAATCAAATAAAGATGTTGATTGACCATATCTAGAAAAGTTAAAACTAAAATTTTTGCATATTAAGCCAGCTATTTTGACTGAATCTGATTCAACCTCATCTAAATTAGTACCATAATTACCAATATGGGCATTAGCCATAACCATTAATTGACCATTATATGATGGATCCGTAAATATTTCCTGGTAACCTGTCATACCAGTATTAAAACATAATTCACCTGAAGCTGTTCCATCAACACCAATGGATTTACCATGGAAAATAGTACCATCTTCTAATAAAACAAAGGCTTTTTTTCTGGAATTATATTGACTCAATACAAAAAATTAATTTCAAAATTAAAACAAAAAAAAAAGATAAACATGATGTTTATCTTTAAAGTTATTAAGAATTAAAAAAAACTTTTTTATTCCGGTTTTTTATCATCTTTTTCTTCAGCTGGAGCTTCTTCAGCAGCTGGAGCTTCTTCAGCAGCAGGAGCTTCCTCAGCTGGAGCTTCTTCAGCAGCAGGAGCTTCCTCAGCTGGAGCTTCCTCAGCAGGAGCTTCCTCAGCAGGAGCTTCCTCAGCTGGAGCTTCCTCAGCAGGAGCTTCTTCAGCAGGAGCTTCCTCAGCAGCAGGAGCTTCTTCAGCAGGAGCTTCCTCAGCAGCTGGAGCTTCTTCAGCAGCAGGAGCTTCTTCAGCAGGAGCTTCCTCAGCAGCTGGAGCTTCTTCAGCAGCAGGAGCTTCTTCAGCAGGAGCTTCTTCAGCAGCAGGAGCTTCTTCTTTGTTAGGTA
>Ga0208624_1000202_pt1 | contig 31046 bp, 18 predicted proteins | sample Knorr_S23_td_DCM_FD_185607 | JGI IMG/M metagenome (GOLD analysis project Ga0208624, IMG submission 185607) | Marine microbial communities from Southern Atlantic Ocean transect - Knorr_S23_td_DCM_ad_71m_LV_A (SPAdes) (version 2) | ecosystem: Environmental > Aquatic > Marine > Oceanic | place... | reverse complement strand
CCTTTCCTGACTCGTTTTGACAACGAAGATGCAAAACCGGCTGAAATCACCCACGATGGATGATGCATGTTAATCAGATCTGTCACCGCTCGGGCTACCTGCCGCCAGGTGTCCCCAGCTTCAATGACAATAATATCCATGCCATGCCATCGGCCGGCATGCTCAACGAAGCTTGCACATTGCGTACTGATCACACCTTCCATCTGATCGACCACTCCGGAAGCTTCCAGAGAATTGGCGAAGACCATAGCCAATTCACAGGCAGGCATTTCCCGCCCCTTTTTCATTTCCGCAATATTCCGAGCCTGATCAGTGACAGCTTGTTCCACTTTACTGCGTACTGCCTCCTGAGCCTGAGACTTTAGCATATTGGCTACGAGGTATCGGATGAGCATAAGGTTGAATTAAATCTTGTTGGGGGGAGGAGGTTAATGCAGATTTGCAGGAGGAGTAGGACGAAATAGCTGACCGGACTGCGATTCAATTTCTAAATCACTTACCTCTATTAAAACGCCGTTCTGAACGAGCTGTTGAATCCAATCCGGCGTAACTCTTTCATCATAACCATAACTACTACGATACCGCTGCAGTTCCTCCCAACTCACATAGACATAGTCCACCTGTTTTTCCTGTAGCAATTGCCGTTGTTGCTCCGGGTCTTGGTTAGAAAGCCAGTCAGCAAGGATGGACGAATCAAAGCAAGAGTTGTAATCCACCTGCATTTGCAAATCAAAAGGCTCGGCGTCTGCCACAAGAACGACACGTCCGTCACGCCCAAGCTGTTGATTGAGAAATCGATGCACACGAAATGTCGTAGTATCCTGTTCCGGTAATACAGGGCCTGTACGAATTGTCTCCAGTCGCACTAACAATCTGGAATCTGTCTCCATTCCGGCACCAAGGTACATCACGGCATATAAAAACAGTCCTACCAGCAAGCCCTTACGCCAAGCAGCATACCCTCGGATAGCAACTTCAAATCCTAATCCTGCAAGGATGGCAAACAACGGAAGCAGTGGAACAACAAACCTCTGCAGATGATGAGTGGCGAACCACCAAACCAAAACTCCATATAACAGTATTAGAAAATATGGAAGCAACTCACGTCGCTGATGATAAACAACAATTGCAATCAGTAAACATCCCATCAGTAGCGGGCTATTTCTTGAGCCTGTCAAAAACAACTCCGTCATACTATCCAGCAAGTTATCTGATTCCGGCACCTGATGCGCATTATTCCATTGGGAGACCTGATCAGCTGTCTGTTCACCCGAGTTGAATAGTGAGCCGAGAAGCGGGAAGACCGGATTTCCTGTATGAACCAAATTCTTGATCAGCCACGGGGAAAAACTGATGGTTGCTCCCATAGCAAAAATCAACATCGCCGGAAGTGCTCTTGCACGACATTGAATTAGAATCCAAATGGCTATCGGGATGACAGCAAATACCACACCGGTATATTTCACTGACGCTGCTGCACCCACTAGCAGTCCCACCAGTCCAATTTTCAACCATGAGTCGTCAGAAGATCTTTGCAACCAGTAGATCGCCATGATGGCTGCAACCAGGTAAAAACCGAGTGCCATTTCGTTGAGTCCTGTCATGCTGATGTAGCCGACCCACGGGCAGGACAGTAATAAAACCGCTGCAGCAGTCGCCGAGATTCTATTTCCCAGACGAGCATTAATCGCCCAGCACCCTAAAGCCGCAAACAAAGCATAGTACGCAAGGAACGTCTTACCAATCAACGCGCCATCCCACCACGCATCTGATTCGGTAAACAACTGAGCCCAGGCCATAGGGACCACACAAATCAGTTCAGCACCTAAAGGCATCGCCCCATAGGTATTGTGAGGTAAGTAATGAATCCCTCCGTCCTGGAACCACTCTTTGGGAACTTGAAGATGATATTCTCTAACATCAAATTCCCACGGCGGTAGCATCGCTCCGGCGACAATGATCACTATCAGCCCAAAACCAATCCAGACTCCCAAACTTCGACGTTCGGACGGACCAGGCAAGAATCGCTGGGGATGTACATTTCGCAGAATTCCATTGGGAGCCACATATTCGACCCACCCTGCCAAAGAAATTGGTACGAGGTAAAGCCACCATATTTTGAGCATCCCACAGACACCGAGCGTAAACGCAAACAATGTCAATCCAAGTGTCCCGACTCCAAACGACAGAACTACGATTTCCAGACGATTAAGTTCTTTACACTTTACGCATCGTAAGCATGCTCGGCCAATTAGCAGGACGGCTGAAAGTAGTGCGAGGCTCCCGAGGAAGATTGGCAAACGATCAACAAGTGAAACACGATCCCAGGATTGTTCAGCCCATTCGGACACGACGATGTCTGGAATGATCATCCGCAACCAGGGAACCTGATGAGCGTTCACCGATGCCTGAGCACCAGGTGTTGAGGCTGGCATGGTCGCAAAAGTGAATAAAAGGAAATAAGCCATCAGCGCAATAATCCCCAATGTCTTGGGATATTTACTCACATTTTCCTGTGCTGGTGGCATGCTTCCATTCCAAATGAATTGTCTACTCTTAAAGCGGGCTTGCCAATTCTCACCTGTAGCCAGGTCTATAGCTTGGCGTTGATCCTAATCATCCCTCAGCCGAATTCACTGTGACCCATCCTTGGCATTCCGTCATAACCGTTACGAACGGAATAGTTTCAGCTGATTTCCTGACCGGTACGGTTTAACCAATCAGAAAAGTTTTAGTTTTTTAACTCCTGCTTAGCCGTGAGGGGTATAGTTCTTCAGAATCAAAGAAAAACTGTACGGATTAGATAACCCTATCCCCCGTCTTAACACGCAATAGCATCGATTGTAATCATGAGTCAAGCAAAACTATCTGGTATCTATACCCCTAATATCGTCTGTTTGGACAATAACGGAAACATAAATGAGGGCGAAACCCGCAGGTATGTCGACTGGTTAATCGATAAAGGCGTTCATGGGTTGTATCCCAATGGCTCGACGGGGGAATTCACACGATTTACCGCCGAAGAACGTGTGCGAATCATTGAAATCATCGCGGACCAGGTCAATGGACGAGTGCCTATTCTTGCCGGTGCCGCTGAAGCGAATACACGAGAAACGATCCGAGCATGTGAGAGATATTATGATTTGGGCGCCACTGCCGTGGCAATCGTTTCGCCCTTCTACTATCAGATCGGTCCTGAAGCGGTTTACACCTACTTCAAAGAGATCGCTGATAATTCACCTATCGATGTCACGCTTTATAACATTCCACTGTTCGCCTCGCCGATTGATGTAGATACCGTAGCCAGACTGGCAGATGACTGCCCTCGTATCATTGGAATCAAGGATTCCTCCGGTGACATTCCTCAGATGATGCGGATGATCGATAAGGTTCGGCCTAATCGTCCTGACTTCTCCTTCCTCACTGGCTGGGACCCCGTCCTGGTTCCCATGATGTGGGTTGGGGCTGACGGTGGAACCAATGCCTCCAGTGGAGTCGTTCCCGAGATTACTGGCAAGATTTTTCAATTAGCATCAACTGGTCAATGGGAATTGGCTCGTGATCTTCAATATCGATTACTGAAGCTGTTTGATGCCATGATTTTCCGCAGTGAATTCCCCGAAGGATTTCGGGAAGCCATTAAACTCCGTGGTTTTAACACTGGTATTGGACGGCAGCCTCAAGGGCCGGAACTGACTGCGAAACTCCAGGTTCTTAGCTCTGAACTAGAGACGATGTTGAGAGAGGAAGGGTTTATGCAGGAAGCTCAGACTCAATTCACTTCCGCGCCTTCTACCAGCGGTATCGATATAGAAGCGATTGTTCGCGGTGTGATGGCAGAATTGGCTCGTCGTGGCTTAGCTCAATAACCCACTGAGATCAAACGGGTGAAGTGACAAACTGCATACGTGTAGCTACACCGGGTTCTCGGTTTTCTACCCGAATGTCTCCATGGTGTAATTGCATGATTCGCCAGGCTTTGGTTAAACCAAAGCCAATTCCACGTCCTGCTTCCCGACCAGAAAAGAATGGGTCGAATACGATAGGAACCTGATCTTCTGGAATCCCAGGCCCGTCATCCTCGATGACCACAACTAGAGCATCGTTGTTCACTTCCCAGGAGATCTTTATCTTGCCATCTTCCATGGCGTCGATGCTGTTTTGAATCACCGCTTTGAACATTTCCATACAGGCCGAACGGTCAGCCTGAATTAGGACGTCTCCTTGGGAGGCTACCTCGACAATCAGACCTTTGGGATCAGTATATTCAGCCATTTCTTCAACGACTTTGGAGATCATTTCCCGAACGTTGTTAGGCACTAGCTTGATATCCGGTGGTACCGCAAAAAGCATCAAATCTGCAATCATAGCTGAAGCCCGATGAGCCTGTGTTTCTATGGTTGCCAAAATACGGCGACGCTCAGGATCCTGTTCTTCTGAAACCAATCGTTGGGCACGGCTCGAAATATTGGCCAGTGGATTGTTTATCTCGTGCCCTGCTCCGTAGGCAAAGTTTTTCACGGCCAACATTTTCTGATGTTGAAGCTGACTGGCAAATGCCTCTTCGCGTTTATCCCAATTGAGTACTTTCTGCCAATCGGCGAAGTGGACCCGTGGGCCCGCTAAGGGGGATGGTGAATTCATCAACTTCATCAGATGATTGGCGACCTGTTCATCTCCAGGCGATATCTCAGGATCCAAAGTGTTCACTAGACTGCATAGTGATTTGCCTGTCTCTGAGGAAGTACTAACCAGTTGGCATACATAGGCTGCCGAGTTTTCCGGATCCGGAGGTACCAGCTCATCGGTTAGATCGGGATCTAATTCAGCAATGGCTTGTTCCCCTTGCTGAGACATCCATCGAGCTAAATTCAGCGACGAATTTACCGAATGTCCACGCAAGGCCGCTTGCGCTGTGAGCCAGACAAGAAGAAATGGGTCTTCGTCCAATACGGTGTTCAGCTCTTTGGCTCGCTGTTCCCCCGATACGCAGACCGTCATGTGCACCAGACGCTCCAAAGTTTCAGCCAGCGCCGGTAACTTCAAGGGCTTGTTATGAACAATTACAGTGGGCCAGTAGGTCATTAATCAGCAGATTTATTATGGTGGTTAAAAAAGGACGCACACCGAATGATGCGCGTCCTTGGGTATCTTTCACTACCTACAATTTCCGAGGACCAATTGCAGGAAGAAACGAGTGGGGCCAGTAATTTATTGCTAGTTGGCAACCGCTCGTTCCATCTCCAATAGATCACAGGCTCGGTCCAGCAAGCGATCCACAGTAAATGGTTTATGCATAAAGTCATCAGCGCCGGCAGCAGTCAATTCAGAAATCTTGTCCTGCTCTACCATACCCGAAATACAGATGATTTTTACTGCTTCCAAGGTATCGTCATTTCGAACTCGTACGCAAACTTCTTTCCCGTTAATATCCGGAAGCATGACATCGAGAACAACCAGGTCAGGACGGAATTCTCGAACGAGCATTCCTGCATCAAATCCGTTATTAGCCGTTTTGACTTCAAATCGCCCATCCCGTTCGAAAACATCGACCAACAGTTCTACCAATTCGACGTCGTCGTCTACGACAAGTACCTTTCGGTCACCACTTTCAAGTGCATCGGTTGGAATCCCGTTCTCTTTCATGAAAGCAAAGAGCTGTTCACGAGGAATTCGTCGAAATCGACTTCCCGGAACACGAAATCCCTTTAAGCTTCCATTGTCAAAACAACGGATAATCGTCTGCTGGCTCACCTTACAAATTTTCGCGGCTTCACCAGTTGTAAATACAGTTTTTGCTGAGAGTGACACGGAAAGTCCCTCCTGAGTTAATCGGCTTGTTAACAGTACGGGTCTTCTACTTAAAACCCCTGCTGCTTCCAATTCCTATCCATCACCTTAGTTACTCAATTGTCCTATCCGAATCCAAATCACTTAGATTCCAAGAACAACGTATTTCGTTGGCTTCGCCAAGCTTTCCAATCTTGGCTAAATACCCAACTCCGCAGATTGTCCCAAAAAATGAGAATCTGCGTCAACACCAATAAAATGGGGAATTCTGCTAGCTTTGGATAAGCTACAATTGTCCGCAGTTAGCAAATTCAATGTGCTCTCTTACTCCTGTATAAAATAAACCGTGAATTATATGAACCCTGAGATCAAACGCAAACTTCGCATGGGCCTCGTCGGTGGGGGCGGAGCGGCATTTATCGGCAAAGTGCATGCAATCGCTGCTACGCTCGATAATCGCGCCAGGCTTTGTGCGGGAGCCCTAAGTTCTAACCCGCAACGTGCCAAAGACTCAGCCCCAGCCTTCGGAATTCGTGAAGACCGAGCCTTTAGCAGTTTTCATGATCTCTTGGAGTATGAAACTCATCTGGATGAAGAAGACCGTATCGACTTCCTTAGTATTGCCACTCCCAATCACACCCATGCTGAAATTGCCATTGCCGCAATGCAAGCTGGTTTTCACGTTGTTTGCGATAAACCCATGACCACTACGCTGAACGATGCTCAAGCACTAGTTAAGGCTGTAGAAGATACGGGGCGAATCTTTGCTTTGACTCATAATTACACTGGGTATCCAATGATTCGGCAGGCCCGAGAGTTAATCGCCAGTGGGGAAATTGGTGATGTGCTGGCAGTACGTAGTTCCTACCTCCAAGGGTGGCTTACAACGTTTGATACGAATGCAGATGCTGCTCGAGGCGTCTGGAAAACCGATCCTGAAAAAGCCGGTTCAGGTTCTTTGGGTGACATTGGGACACATGCGTTTAACCTAATACGATTCGTTACCGGCCTAACCGTCAATAAGATAGCAGCCACTGTTGAGACACTTCACAGTTCCCGTCTGTTGGATGATTACGGTGTCGTACAAATGCGTTTGGAAAACGGTACGTTAGGGTTAATCACCTACAGTCAAATGACCCATGGTCGTCTGAATGATTTCTCTCTCGAAATCGATGGCACTCGGGGAGCGTTGTTGTGGAATCAGGAATCCCCCAATCAACTAATCGTGCGTCGTCAGGGACAATCAACTGAAATCATGGAACGTCACCCCGGTGGGCAATACATGCTGGAACTAGCTCGACAGTCCACTCGCATTCCGGGCGGACATCCGGAAGGATTTTATGAAGCATTTGCCAACGTGTATCGCGCGGCATTTGACGACATGGCTCGCAATATTGCTAATGGATTTCATCCAGGCATCAATACGCTTTACCCGAATGTCTATGATGGTCTCGAAGGCGTACGGTTTATCGAACGCGTTCAGGAGAGTGCTTCATCCAACAGTCAGTGGTTGGAATTCTAGGACCGATTTTGCAAGTACGCTGTGACTAATGCCATATCAGCTGGCGTGATGCCACTGATTCTGGAAGCCTGAGCAATCGTTGTGGGACGGATCAGAGATAGCTTTTGCCGCGCTTCTGTACGTAAGTGCCCAATCGCATCGTAATCAAAATCATCCGGAATTTGCTTTTCAGCCAGACGACTCTGTCGATCAATCTCCATTTGTTGTCGAGCGATATATCCCGAGTACTTCACGTCGTACACAACTTGTTGGACGACATCTTCGGGCAGATCGTTGAGTTCTGGCAGATGAGTGGTGATTTCTTCCCAGGTTGTTTCCGGGCGACGCAGATATTTGGTCAACGTAGCCTGTCCAACATTCTTTGTTTCCAACAAGGCTAAGGCCTGATCAATCTGTTGTTCTTTCTGAGTAAGTCGATCGTATCGCGTTTTTGAAACCAGCCCGTTTTCATAACCGAGTTTGGTTAATCGTCGATCGGCATTATCCTGCCGTAACAGTAATCGGTATTCAGCCCGACTGGTAAACATCCGATATGGTTCATCCACTCCGCAAGTCACCAGATCATCAATCAGTACACCAATGTACCCTTCGCTGCGTTGAATAATGAGTGACGCTTTCTGCGCTATTTTCAGGGCCGCATTGGCACCAGCTACCAACCCCTGCGCACCTGCTTCTTCATACCCGGTCGTTCCATTGATCTGTCCGGCGAAGTACAACCCGTCAATAAACTTAGTCTCCAGAGTGGGACGCAATTGGTCCGGCGGGCTGTAATCATACTCAACGGCATAGCCGTAACGCATAATCTGAGCGTTCTCCAAACCCGGAATCAACTTGAACATCGCGTCCTGTACATCCCGAGGCAAGCTTGTTGAGATACCGTTTACGTAAACCTCTTCTGTCTCATATCCCTCGGGCTCAAGAAATAACTGATGACGGTCCTTATCCGCGAATCGCACAATCTTGTCTTCAATCGAAGGACAATACCGAGGTCCGGCTGAATTGATTTGTCCGCTGTACATCGGAGCACGATTCAGATTATCCCGAATGAGTTGGTGCACCTCGTCATTGGTGTATGTAATCCAGCAAGGAAGTTGCTCTTGAGTGAGTTTCTCTGTTAGGTAGGAAAATGGCTCAGGCTTGTCGTCTCCTGGTTGTTCCTCTGCCTGACTGTAATCGATTGTTCGAGAATTGAGTCGAGGCGGAGTGCCTGTCTTAAAACGTTCCAAACGGAAGCCGGCTTCGGTTAATGCCTGACTAATACCACTGCTAGTACCTTCACCTGCTCTTCCTCCTGCCGTTTTAGCTTCACCGGTGTGCATCAGAGCCGAGAGGAATGTTCCGGTCGTAAGAATAACCGCCTGAGCACGGTAAATCGCATCTCCCTGAACTCGCACACCTGTAATCCGGACGCTCTCACCTTCTTTTTCAGTTAAGACATCTTCCACCAGTTCCTGCCGGAGAGTGATGCCGTCCTGTTGTTCAATGAGCTTTTTGATTTCCTGCTGATAGAGTTTTTTATCCGCCTGTGCTCGAGGGCTATGCATTGCCGGCCCTTTACGACGATTGAGCATTCGGAATTGGAGTGCGGTTTTATCGATCGCACGTCCCATGAGGCCTCCGAGCGCATCGATCTCACGAACAATCTGACCTTTCGCCACTCCGCCGATGGCAGGATTGCAGCTCATTTGACCGACCGTATCTAAATTGGTCGTTAAGAGGGCAACTCGAGCGCCTGCGCGCGCAGCAGCCGAAGCCGCTTCTGTTCCTGCATGCCCTGCTCCGACAACCAAGACATCATAGTCGTATGTAGATCCGCTCATGGATGACATTATGATTCGAAGCGAGAGTTTTGGATATCCCTAAGGGTTATACGTTTTGCTCATTCATCAGTCGCTCCACCCAGCGTCACTGATATCTTGTATTTATTTTGAAGATGGGCATGTGCCGTACTGGCGTAAGAAGCCTTGGGATACTTTTTACAACAAAGCTGAAACGCCTTGATTGCCATCTCAGTTGATTGCATTTGCTCGAAGGTATAGCCAACTTGTAATTGGGCCCAAGGTGCCATTGATTCGCTTCCTCCGATGATTTGGCCGTAGAGGACTAGTGCTTCTTTGTATTCCTTGAGTGCACGGTGGCAAGCAGCCATTTGACGGTAGTTTTCCGGAAAATTCTCACATTGGCGATACGTGCCGATAGCTTCTTTAAGTAGGTTGGCGTCACGTTGTGTCGTGGCTAGTGCCCATAACCACTTCTGACTATTGAGGGCATCGGAGGCCACCAACGAGCGATAAATCTGGATTGCTTGTGGGTACTGCTTTACTTCGACGTAAGCTGCCGCCTCTTCTCCCTGCCAAGTCGCTGCATTTTCAGCGTCTACTCCTGCCAGTTGTTTATAAACCTTGATTGCTTCATTCAAATTGGCTTCTGCCCGATAACTTTGAGCAACTTTTGAAAGTCCTAGCACCTTATCCTTAAACTGGCGATAGATCGATCGAGCTTGGTCAAATCGTTTTTGGGAAACGTGATAATCTGCCAAGCTGCCCATGATCGCATCCAAGTTACCAAAGGTCGCAAGCATAGACCGGTAAGCCGCCAGTACCTTATCATCCCGCCGCGAGTACTTTTCGACCTCGATCATTTGATTCCATTGCGTTTGAGCTTTGGCCTTCAACTCATCGGTCGATAGATCTGTTTCGAGATTTTGCTTCAGAAAAGAAACGGCCTGGTCTGCCAGCCGTAGTCCGACGGTAGCAGTATCCTCATTACCAACCAAGGTTCCAAGTGGGCTACGGACGTATGCATAGACGTAGTAGGCTAGCTGTTCATCTTTGTAATTAGTTTTCAGACTATCAAGCGCGTCAGGGAATGCCCCTTTACCAAAATAGTATGACGCCAAAGAATTCGCAGCCGTGGCACAAGTACCTCCGGTCAGCTTTGTGCGCTCAATATCAAACGCCAGACGTTTCCAAATCTTTACTAGACTGGTTTCGTCTTTTTCCTGTTTGGCAATTTCCGCCAGGCCTGAGAGCGAGTAAACAGCGACCGCATCATCTGGGAAATCCGCGATCGTCTCCTGATACGCTTTTTTCCCATAGGAGACTCGACCAATATCAACAAAGGTCTTGCCAATTAAATAAGAAGCTTTGGCGGCATCCGGAGAATCCGGCCAATAGTCGATTACCGACTGAAACCCTTCTTTGATCGCCGTGTTTTGCTTCCGCAGGTTATTCAGGCACAAGGACCATTTGAGCTGAACGAAGGAAGCAGCATCACTTTGTTCATACAAAGACAGATACTTTTCATATTCACTCATCGCCACATCGTATTTCTTTTCCTTGAAGTACTTTTCCGCGATGTTTAGCTGATAGCGTTCGACCTCTCGCATCTTAGCCCAGCGGTCGAGAGACATTTCGCCAATTTTGGTTTGAGCCAGTGCCGGAGAAGCTAAACTCAACCAGGAAAGAGTCATCAGCATTAACGTACTTAGCGACTTCATTATTCATCTCCACCAGATTGTTTTTGAGCCAAACGCCACTTTGCATGTTCGATATGAGCATAACTCATGATATTCACTCCCAGCCGATAGCAATTGGCCCAGATATCCTGAGACACACCTGCATGGCCATCAGCCCACGCATCTCCAATATCCCCGGGATGATAGTACGCTACCCAGCGTCCATCTGCAAACCAACCCAAAGCTTCTTCGCCACCATGGGGTGCCACATAAGGGACGCGTGCGATTTGATAGGGACGAGTATGAATTGGATCGTCCGTGGGAATTCGGACGGGGCGAACATCCGGTAGGATACGCTGCATCATTGAAATGAACTGATTATGAAAATGACGGCTCCCACCATTATCTCCAAAGATCATTCCGTGTTTGTCGTTGATGTATTCCTGCAGTATCTTAATGTCGTTATTCCCAAGAGAGATATTACGCTGGCCGGTTATGTATAGTAACGGCGGGCAGCGAACTCCATCAAACGTCTTCAGTTGAGCCGCAGAGTATGCTTTTGTCTTCTTGGCGACTTTCTGCCCGGTTAACTCGGCATATTTGAGCAACATATTCATATCGCCTCCGATACCAAAGTCCTGATTCCAGTCGCCCCCGGGATATTCCAGCCTAACAAAGCCGACCGTACCATCGCTTGTTCCACCGGCGAATCCCGCCCCATCACCTTCTCCAAAACCCATCTTGGTATAGCGATGCGCCGTGACTTCATTCAACTCTAATTTGACATCATCCAATTCCGGTGTGTTGTAATTGATGGCACTGTACGGATTTAGAATAAACTTCTTCCGAATGATCTTCTGGACTTTCACCACCTGTTGTACCGCTTGATTTTCACCTCCGCCGGCAGGGAGGTCATAGTACTGGGTACAGCCTTGAAACTGACTAAGAATCATACAGATCAAGCAGAACAGAACGGTGTAGCTGACAAATCCATTGAGAGACTGATTAAGGCGAGGAGACTTTTGCCCGTAGTACCAAGCGTCGGGATCCAAGGGGTTCCAGATTTTGTGATCGACCGAACGTTTTTGCTTCTTCCGTGTTAACACGTTTTCCAGATTGAATGCCTGCCGTCGTAACGCTTCGATCTTCTGAGCATGTTGTTCCACAGCCCAAACAACCCAAATCAGCCCTGTGACAAAGAAGACCGCCAATCCGCCTCGAGCAAAATAAGCGCGGAAAACTTCCAGCCCCAGCCATTCACAGAAATAAACTCCGGCATGCCACCAAACAGGAATACCAAAGCTAAACAGACTCCAAAAAATAATGGCGCCCTCATTGCGAGACTTTGATTGTTTATAAACAAACCAACAAACCAGGCCAGTGATACTCCCAAATACCAAATGCAGAACACTGTCTGGCAGCATGTGAATCCAGAGCCAGTCAGCTAATGCAAACAGCCAAACCAGTGCCATCACGGCACCGACTTGAAATGCTTTTTGTTTGCAAAGTGACTTTAAGAGATTCACTAGTTACCTTCCTTTAACCTTCGAGGGACCTGGCCGCAAGCCAAGCCACTATTTCACACCTTCTAACAAATCATTGAATTTGTCACCCAATGGGTTTTCTTCCGGATCTGCGGCTTTGGTTTCCCCAATACCAAGGTTGTCCAACACAGCGTCTCCAGTCGCTCCTTCTTCTGCTGTGGCATCACTGGTAGCAGTCTGTTCGGAGTTTCCATTGTTCGCAGATTCACCCTCCTGTTGCGTGTCGGCCGCGACTGCGGGTGTGACTTCCTTTTGTACGACAGGTTGTTCTTCTGCCATAAAGAACGGAATGGCTGTAAAGACAAGGAGCACGGCAACGAAACCAACCGAAGACATCACAATCCCCTGGACGAGCCCATTGGTGGCAACTTCTCCCATTACTTCCTGAGGCTTCCGGCCTTTGAGTGATCCGATAAACTCTCGTAGTTCCCCTAAGGAAGCCGCCCCATTACGCTTTACACTTTGGACGTCTCCCATGATGCCTCGTGTTTGCGTTTCCTGATCTGTGTTATTACTCATAACTAATCCTGACTTTTTTCTAGTACGTGGACGAGATCTCCACCCACTTCACTAATCGCTTCAATGGCAGGCTCAAAGTATAGTGCCTGAGCCTCCCGATGTACCTTAAATAAGACAATCCGCTCACCCGCTGGTGCATCCCCTAACAGAGCATCCACTTCCCCGGCTATCTGTGATGCCCCAACCTGCTGGCCATTCACATAATACTTATTGTCATTGTCAATCAACACAGAAACCTTGGCTGTTCCCTGTGCATTTATTTCTTCGGCAGCGGCTGGTTGCCATTGCAGATGGCTATCATCTTGAGCTCGAGCGAGGATAACGAAGAAGATAAGCAAATTAAATGCAATATCTCCCATGGCCATGCTGGGCACATCTGCCTGTGACGATCTACGTTTCACTTTCATTTGACGATTCGTTTCACCTCCAACATCAGCCACCAGGTACAACGACCTGTTGCTCCTCTTCGGTTTGAATCGTAATAATGCCTCCTGCTGACTCAATCATCTCAGTCACAGTGACCCAATGATAATAAGGTGTATCCGCCTTACTCTTCACTACCACGACACGATCTTCATCACGTGTCTTGCCAGTCAGGGCACGTTTCAATGCCGCATCAAAATCTTCTTGTCTAAGTACATTCCCGTTGAGCATTACTGTGTTGCGTCCCAACTGCACTTCGATGTTTTCTGACTGTTCTTCGGACTCCTGTTCACTGCGCGGCAGCGTTTGTTGGCGTCCACTATCCGGCTGTACTGACGCGCAAACCAAGAAGAACACAATCAGGTTAAACGCGATGTCCCCTGTTGCGCTCGACGGTGGTTCCACCATCAGTTTGTTTCTACGTCGTTCTCGCACTGGCCGTTACTCTTCCTTGGATTCCATCCCTGCCGCAGCTAATTGAATGGACACATTTTCTATCAGCTCAGTGGCCGATTGTTCCACCTGCAATACGAACCGGTTAATCACACTAGTGAAATAATTAAACGCTACAAATGCCGGAATCCCAACGATGAGCCCAAAGCAGGTTGTCAGCAACGACACCTGAATCCCACTCGCCGCAGCTTCCACAATATTCGTCTCACCCATTTGCTCGACAATTTGTTGAAACGCAACAATCATCCCTTGAACGGTACCTAGGAATCCCAACATCGGAGCGGCACTTGAGACGGTAGCCAGAACGGGCAAATGACGTTCCAGACCTGCCACAATATGGACACTGTAATCATCCATCGCTTTGACGACCTGTTCTTCTGTCCGAGCAACATCGTAGTCCAGCTTACGCAGCACATAATACTTTCTTAATCCGGCAGATAGCACGGCAGGCACGGGCCCCTGTTGGGTATTACATAACTCCAAAGCGTCTTCGATCTTGTCATCAAACAATAATTGCTGAACCTGTTCCCGAACTTGGAAGTCATCTGCATTGAGCATTTTCAGGCTTCGGTATCGTTCGATGATGACTCCTACAGCCAAAATACCCATAAACAGAATTGGCCACATAAACGCACCACCATTGAGTAGTAATCCCAGTGCACCGGAATTAAGAAATTCCTCAATCGCACTCGGTTGCTCTGACTCTGCCTGTTGCTCCGAGGAACCGTCTCCTGCTTCTCCGTCACCTGCTGTATCTTGTGACTCGGCAGTTGCATCCGCATTTGATCCTGAGTCTTCAGTTTGAGCCTGTTCACCCGGCTGATTTTGCTCGGCCGTCATTCCCGTACCTTCAGCATCGACGGTAGTAGCCTGATCTGCTGATTGCTGATCTTCAGCCTGCGTCGTCGTCGGCAGATTTTCTTCTGCTAAGTCACCAAGGATATCATCCTGAGCTAAGACACCACTGGTGGCCGCATTGACTAATAATGCCGAACAAGCCAGAAAGGCTCCGATCGTCAGCAATCTCGCTAACATTGTTCGTTGCTGAGACCGGGGCGACTGGACTCGTTGGGTTCGTCGAAAAATCATACTGTCTTACTTTCTCAATGTCGGTATTCGACTACATGCCATCGGCATGAAGAACTTGTTTTAATTATCGTTATCGATACTGTTCGCTTCGGCTTCAAACTGATTGAGCATTTCCGGTAATGCCAGACGTCCTCGAGCAAACTTAGCTGCTTCACTGGCGGGAAAATCCCATCGACAGCGATTGTATCGGCGGAAGGCGAGTTGATTATTGTTACCCATCCGATAACTTTCCCCACTCCAGAATAAGGCATCTGCACTGAGTGCATCTTCGGGGAAGAGTTTCATAAATCGATCGAAGGAATCTCCCGCTTCCGTGTACTCCTCATTCTTATAAAAGGCCTGTCCAATTCTGAAGGCCATTCGTTGAGCGTGTTCATGCCCTTCAAATTTTTCGAGGAATTTCTCACCGACCTGAGCGGCAATTTCATAGTTTTCCGCCTTATAGAAATGGTCAGAGATTCGAATCATCACACTGGCGATCAGTGGGCTCTTAGGATAAGTCGCAGCCAGCGTAACATAGGCTTCCAGCGCTTCATCAAAATCTCCGGACTGCTCCAGGCACTGAGCCAATTTATACTGAGCATCCGGCGCCAAAGTATGGTCGCCGTACTGTTGCAGAATCACTTCATAGGATGAAATCGCCTGAGACCACTGTTCCAATTCCTGTGAAAATTGCCCAAGCAGATAGGAAATACGTGGTACGTATTTTGGATCAGGGTAATCATCCATCACTTCCTGCAGAATTCTACGACCTGCTTCCAAATCAATCGTTTTCTCTTCGTCACGTCCAAGGTCCTTGTGGCTCTTAAACAATTCAAAGTAACTCTCGGCAATTCGAAACTTGGTCTCCACAGCCAATTCTTCATTCTCGAATGCCTTAGAGAATGCTGTGATTAATCCATCCGTTCCGACGACCACTGGCAACGCCTGAGTAAGCTCCAACGTCTCGGTGGATTCTGCGGACCGCAGATCTGCATAGGTCACGGTAACTTCGTCACCGAAGTACGTTTCCAGCTTCGGAGCATTGGCATCAATATTATTTGGCACGGGTGTCTCAATCGCTTCCAGATCGAATGCACCTGTAAACTCACCACTATGAACGGTTGTTTCAAACAAAGAAACTGTTTCTGATTCTCCCAGCGCCGTCGTCACAACGACTTGAATACTGTCGCGTTCGTCCGAAACATCTTGATCCGGATCTAGCACTTTCAAGAAAATCTTTTCGCCAACGTGTAACAATTCAACCGATTCTTCATACTCACGATCGGTGATTTGAAGTTGTCCGGTAGAGACTAAGCGAGCATTATGATCGAGAATCGTAGCTTCGCCAGAAACTGTCACCTCGTCTTTGTATCGCAAACTTATAGAATCTTCACCGGTGAGATTTAGCACCATGGCAACCAAGCCAGGCAACAATTCCGATTCTTCCTTTCCATCATGCACTCGCCCAATGAGTCCTCGTGGCATCTCCGATGTAAGAGGAATTACATTCGGACTATCTTTGCCGCCGAGTTGCATAATCACCTGCCCTACAAAGCGACCGGCCAACAAAGCTTCGTTATCGGTTACGCTCTGGGGGAGGTTCGAGTGCGAATTGCTTATGACGCAATCCACAAAAACAACCGAACCACCGGTGGTCACTAATGCCACCGTGACGGTACTTCCGGAATCCTTAGCCATATCCGGGTCGATCACCTCAACCAGCAAAGGTGCATCAAACGCAACAGCCGCACTATCCTGTTTCTCGGCATCAGCCAGATATTGAACCTGAGCGGGCACGGTCGGTGATTGACGTTGAGCCAGAGACGGAATGATTCGGACCACTGCATCGGTAGGTTCGTTCACATAGACTGCTCGTTCACGTGGAACGGTATGACCAGGAAACGTGTTTTGACTATCCAGATATCGGAGGTAGACCACATCTCCCTGTTGCACTACCAACACATTTTCAGCCGCGGTATCTGAGGTATCAATTTCCCGGGTAAAGATCCCGGTGTTTGGTCCTGTTTCCGACGCTTCTAATTGAATCGACTCGCCATCATTGACTGCCACTTCAACCGTGATTGTATCAATATCATTAGATCGGTCTTCATCATAATCCACGACTTCAACCACAATTCGTTCGCCGGGATCCACTCGCATCAATTCCTTACGCTGAGCGTTGACGCCTCCTCCGGCGGCACTCGACAGTGCATAGGAAATCGCATTCACCTCGCCATTGTGATACGTTGCCGTAAGTTCCCGCGTGAGTAACTGTGCGGTGTTGAGTTCATTTAAAGTCTGCTCATCCGTATACGTGGCAACCACTCGGTCTCCCGCAGCAATCTCCAAAACATCATTGCTCGCCAGCGAGAGAATATCCGAATCGGTCGGAATCTGGAGATCGCCATTAGAAGCATCTCCGACTTCAATCTGATTGATCGCAACGGCGTCACCAACGTATTCATTCACAACCACTTTGGTATAGCGAATTTTTCGCTCCGGGAATCTAAATTCCCAGCTATCCCCACTCTTAACAACCGCATCACGATCAATCGGTCGCAACTCAATCGCTTTCAATTCCATCAGGTTGGAAGTCACCGTCACGGGCGTAAACAACAACCGTTTTTTACCCGATGCCTCCAACATGACATGGCCTACAAACACTGACTGATAATTGTCATACGACCCAGTGTTGACCAAAGAATGTTCAATGGATTGTTGATCCAAATCTATCTGAACCTGACTACCAGAACCGCTACGACTGTATTCCAACCAGAGTTCATAGACACCAGAAGGAGTTCCTTCAAGACTGACGCTTAGCGTGTCTTCAATGGCATTCCAATTCTGAGTAACCTGTGACTCCGCTTTTTCAACTACTGCGAACGTCTCGGTTGCCTTCACCAATTCAGCCATCGACATATCCACTCGCTTCACAACGTTAGGCGCTTCCAGCAATTCCACTTCCGCTGCCGGAGCTTCTATAAATTGCTCAGCCCGCAAAGGCTGTAACAAGACCTGTTGAGTGTCGACACTGGCGATGGCATATTCGAGCTTTGCTCCTTGCTGTTGATTTGCAAAGGCACTGAAGGCTTCCAATTGATGCGTTCCTTTTTCAAGCCATACATCAACCGTCCGGGTACCATTGGCCAACGGCAATTCGAGAATCCCATTGACTGCCAATCCGGTAGTGTTACCCTGCACTCGAAATCTAACCGCTGCACTTCGTTCCATGTTGAAGAGTCCGGACCACAGCACACTGCGAGCAACAGCCTTTTCGTCTTCTCCAATTTCTTCCTGAATCACAAGTTCGCTTTCAACCGCAGTGAACTCATCCGAATTATTGGTGGCTAAAGAAAGCACCTGATTCCATTCGCGATAACTGCGATAATCTCCCATCACCACCAGTTGCTGAATACCAGAGATCTGTTCTGGAAATCCAAGGACCTGATTTCGTCGTGGGAAACTCGAAAGTCGGAACCAGTATTCACCGTCATAACTACCCAACAAATCCATCCGTACTGGCAGGTTGTTATCCTGATTCGGAGTGGCCACGTTGACTCGGGAAATACTGTATAAATCCTTCATATCCACGGTCAGATCTTTGGGCGCTGCACCGTCAGGTTGACTCAACCAGAAGGTACCGGGATCTTTATCAATCGCCATCAATGGACTGTGATCAATCGCAGAATCCGTTGCCAAAGCTCCGGCCGGCAATTCACTGGTTTTAACCGCGCCTTCAAAAACTCCGGAGTGCGGAGAAGTCTCGGTAACTTCGACCTGGACTTCATCTCCACTATCGGTCACCAATTTGACGACCAGATTATCGATTTCCGCGGTCAGGTCACGATCTGGGTCGGCGACCTGAACGTAAAGCGGGTTTCCAGGTTTAACTTGATTCGAAGGCCGTGACTGACTCAATCGCTCATCATCCGTCCCTTCCTGCTGAGCTATCAGCTCAGCACTGAATGTCGTCTCTTCACTTTCAATATCGATACTGCTGGCAATTTCAAACTCTGCATTGGAGGCAATGCGAATATCAACATCAGAGAGAGGTACGCTCTTGAACTCCGCTCGAAACTCCTCCGGATAGTCACAGCGAATCACGTCGGTCCCTTTTAACTGCAAGTAACCGTCTTCTGTGGCAACGTCACCAAGGACGGTCTCCAAGTCACCACGGAACAACCCTTTACCAGCTCCGGTCGAGATCAGATAGACCATCTCACGATCCCCTCCGGTCGTGGTCACGATCACTGGAATACGATTGTGCCCTCGACTGATTCCGAGGTCACTATCATGAACAACGATCGAAAGTGGTGTCCCTGGGTTATGGCGACTCTTACTCTGTCGTCCGAGACGTCCAATGGTGCGTAATAGATTCAACTGATCGATATACCGTTCTTCCACACGATAGATTTCAGCAAGATTAAAGAGCGTCTGATTAGCCAGTTCAACATCCGGCACACGTTCCAACACACTTCGGAAGATATCACGAGCTTCATCTCGGTCACCTCGACGGAATGATAAAACACCTCTGAGGAATTCCGCACGAACGACGATCAGCGTTTCATTACTGTTGGCTAGTTTGTCGAATACTTGCTGAGCCTGATCAAAGACCTTTTGCTCCATAAAGGACTCGCCAATTCCAAATTGAGCTTCCAATGCTTGCTCAGATTCCGGATAGCGGTTTACCACGGTGGTGTACTCGCTGCGTGCAATATCGAATCGACGAGCTTTGAAGTAATTCTCAGCTAGCAATAATTGCATCGTCGCTTTGGCATCATCACTTACTTCCTCCGACTCACTATTCTTCACAAGCCATGTGCGAACCAAATCTTCTACATAATTGAAATTGTCATCGCCACCGGCTGCAATTAAGCGATTCACAACAAAATCGACCAGGTCGACTGGCATTTGCTCACGATGCTCATCAAAGAGGTCAATGTTTTCGCTATATAGATCAAACGCCAATTCTTGATCACCGAGTCGTAAATACAAAGCAGCCTGCAGTAATGGTGCGATGGGACTATCTTCATCGATCGTCAATCCAACTTCACCAATCTGTGTATAACTGCGGCTTACCAGATCCCGAACGGCTTTGCGCCGATTTTCGTCCACCGAGGAGAAGTTAGCGAGGATCCCTGTTCCGATGGTCGTGGCAACAACATGTTGCTGTTTGGCAGCAGCGGATCTGGCGAACTGGGTTAGTTGATCAAATCCACGATATTCATCGCCTGAGCGATAGGTTGCCTGTTGATAGGTCAACAACATCGGCATCAATTCAGGCTTTTGCACTTCCTCATCGTTGAGCAGCAACAATTGGGCAATCGGTGATACCATCGGTAGATTCAGTTTTACGAATCGATCCAGATACTGACGAATCTGAGCGGGCTCGAGAGTCTCTGAAGCTCGCAATACGGACAGATACCCAACTGTCGTATAGACATCTAATCCACAGGTAGTAAACGGACGATCTAAGTCTCGGCCCTTTGCCTGTTCGAGTAATCCTAGGACTGTATTCCAGTCGATCGCCTGATCTTCGGCTGGGGCCAGCCGCAACGCAATTGCATTGTGCATCAGAGAACCAAACTGATCTGACTCCTTCCGAAATGCTGCTTCATATATTTGCAGTCTCTTAGCAGGATCTTCTTCTAGGGCGACCAGCCGGTCCATACAGGTTCTCCCATCGGAGGTCAGCACTGGTAAATTCGCCCCGGTCTGATAACGCTCTTTGGCCAAATCGACAAGTTTCAATTCGGTCAGCAAATCTCCCATCGTCGTCAGATTGGAAGCTTGGATGCCATGTTGCTGCTCTTCACGTCGGATCCAGTTGTATGCCTGTCGTGCCAGATTGGCATCTTCATTTCTTGCCGCACAGATCAGCATTCGACGGTATAAGTCAGCATTGGCCGATTGAGGGTCGAGTCGTAGCATATGCTGTAGAGACGCTCGGCAATCCTCTGGCGTTCCATAGTCTGTTGCCATGGAGACATAGGCCGTCGCGGCTGGAATATCCTTCGAAAATCGCCGCACCCACAAAGCATAGTATTTATTACCGATTCCACGATCTGCTGTGGGCGCATAGCTACGGTAATAACTGGTTTGAGCGGCCAGCAACCTCAATGCCATATCATTATTCATCGCATTAAAGTGCCCAGTCTCTAATAACTGCTGGCGGGCAGCGGCCGCTGACTTGGTATTTCCACTCGACTGCGACCACAGCTTCACTAAAACGTCGTTATCTGCATTGGCCAACTCTTGCTTAAGAATCTGAGCTCTTGCCTTATAATCCGCGTTCGCTCGATTTGCCTGAACCCAACTCGCCGGATAAGAGACCAGACCGCTATGCTCCAGAAATTTTTTCCTGGATGCCAGCACCATTCGTACATCATTTCTGAAGGCATTGTCATCGGGCGAATTCTTAAACAGGTAGTCAATCATCACGTTGGTATCACCACCACCGTCAGGATATCGTGACAGAAACTCACGACACAGTTGCAGTGCCCGATTCTGATTAAAAGCTTCTCCTGTGTAGATATTGAAAGCAAGATAGCGGTATAAGCGCGCCCTCGAATCCGCTCGCTTCGACTTATTAATCGCATCCCGAAAAACTCTTTCTGTGTCCTGCAGACGAGCGGGCTCACTTCCGTTGAGAGTTATGAATAAAGAAGCGGCGTTATGTGTCACAGCATCGCCCTGCAGACCTTCGCGAAACAACTGTAAAGCCTTCGCGTTGTTCATGGCGTTGTAATATTGCAGTGCCACATATTGCTGCAACGTCCACTTTCGTTCATCCGTCGAGAATTTCTGTTTGAACTGATTAAGCAACGACTCGGTCTGCCCAGGATTCGTCTTACTGTTGTAGACATTCATCGCCTGCTTATATAACGCATCCGCATCGTCCCGAATCTGACGTGCTCGCTGGTACATATTGGCGGCATTCGTGTATTGCTGTAACTGTTCATAATTTACGGCCATTTGCAGATACGAAACTCGCTGCTGATCGCTATCTCCTGCCAGACCTTTCTGGAACAGTCGGTTGATCACTCGGTTCGATTCCACTCGCTTTGATAGACGCGAATAAAGATACACAGCGTTATTGCCCATCGCTCTGGCAAATTCCTTTGCCGGGATTTTTTCCATTGCCTCTTCAGATAACACAGCAGCCTGAGTTTGTAATTCATTACCCGGTAGACTCTGGTAGATATAGACGGCTCGCTCCACGTATTGCTTACCAGTTGCCGAGTTACCATGACGCTTCCAGACCACTTCAGCCGCTTTAGCCGCGCCCTCACGGTCTGTCGTTTGTTCCAGTGCATCTGCCAGACGAATCTCAATCGAGGCAGCTTCACCTGAAGCACCATATCGTTCCAAATATTGTCGGCAGGCGACTACCAATTCGTTGTTACGCGACAAGACTTGCTGCGCATCGATTAACTTGAGCATCATTTCACGATGCTTAGGATGATTGACATGCACTTGAGTGAAACGCTGCGTGATGCGCACTAACCCCAGCGCGCGACCATGCTTGTAATACTCATCTGACAACTGCAACATGAGATTGGCAGCTTCCGGCGCAGAGTCTTTGTACTTACCAAGTTCAGACTCTAACTGACTCAACTGCTGATTCAACTCGGCCTTCCGAGCTGCCTCAGCGGCCGCTTCCGCTTGACCATCTTCAGGAGCATCCTGAGCATTGAGTTGAGTCATCAGAACATGAGAGCTTAAGGGCTCCATGGTCATACTCAAAGTAACGGTTAGAGCCAAGCAAAGAAAACTGATCCGATGACAGGCCTTCGTCGTAGGCCGTGCTGATATTGATAGCTTTTTCATAGTTATATTTCTATCGTTGCTTTAGTGTTTACTTTTTTCTGAATGCCTATAATTGTCTCAGGGTGGCAATTCAGTTTTAGGGGGGCGAGTTATAAAGTAGTCAAGGTAAAGATTCGGTGATCAACGCTTGTATTTATGTAAGAGCCGAAAATCGAATGGCGTCCGGTTAAAAACCGGCATTTTTCAAAGCTTCTGCTATTTTCTTGGCTTCCGGAGCCAACTGGCTTTCCGGGAAGTCAGCGATTAGCTGTTCAAATCTCTGGCGAGCCGGACTACGGCGATCCATCCTGAACAGACAACGTCCATAATTAAACAGGATCACATCGAGGAATCGAGCATCCGGGTGGCTCTCCAGAACCGTCTCAAAAGTATCGATCGCTCTTGAATAATCCTTCTGTAAGTAATAATGGTTGGCCATCTTAGCAACGGCTTCGCCCACACGGCCACTTTCAGGGAATTGATCGTAGACTTTCTTGTATTCCTGAAACGCTTTGTCTTTTAACTGCGACGAAGCGGCTTCACTAGTCTGAGCATCTGCCATTGCCTCGAAGCACTCGGCGATACCAAATTGAGCTTCCCCTCGGAGTTGACTCGTCTTCATATTGGCTAGTCGGGTATAGATTCCGATCGCACGATTCAATTCGCCTCCCACACGAGCCACATCGGCCAACTGTAAAAGTGCATCATCGACAAATCCACTGGCGGGGAACTCTCGTTGCAATCGCTCGCACATCGCGGCTGCCAGATTCAATCGATCCATTTCGAAATACACGTGCCATAACTGCACATAGGTTTCCTCTAGCAACCGACCTCGCAACTTCTGTACTTCCGGCATAATTTGCTCACAGACGCCTAACGCCTGAGCATATTTCTCTTCTGCTTTTTTCTTGAGCCCGAATTCTTTGTACCGATTCCCGATGCGAGTCAAAGCATCTGCTGTCTTCAATTGCGTCTGTACTCGCAATTCCTCGTCGGTGATGAGTGCTCGCGTCACACGGACTCCGCCAATATTCCCTTCCAGGCATCGACCTTTCGAAGTCAGTATGGAAATCCCTTCTCCGGTATGCAGTTGATCTTCATAAGTGATTCGGATTTGGTCACCCGGCAACGCCTGCAATTGACCATCGGCTGCAGCTTCTTCAGATCGCACGACTGCCACTGTCGCTCGAAAAACTCCGCTATGAACGGCCGTTGATTCCGGAGCTTCTTGAACTCCTTCATTTTCTTGGGCTGGCTGTTCGGGTGCCGGCGTTTCTACATTAGCTGGCTCTGCAGGTTCTGTCTCCGAATTTGGTTGTGGCTCGGATGCCGGCTCCTCTGATTCCTGCTGCAAGGCATCCTCTTCCTCGGGCGTCAGCAAAATCTGTTTTCGTTGCTGCTTCACTCTGGCTTCGGCAAGCGTAATCTGAAGCGTCTCAATTAGTTTGAATGGATCGACCTTTTGTTCTTCGTCATCAAACAGCGGGATATCATCCAAAGGTGAATTATCTGGAGTATCGGCTCCCTCTTCCGGAACGCCCTGCTTGGCAATCAACTCAGCCTGCTCGGTTTCAATTTCCTCATCCGTCTTACGGCGATAAATCGAGATGGTAGCCTGAATCGAATCCGCATTCTCAGTAACGTCACGATCGGCATCCACGATTTCAATATTGGCTGTTTTACCTAATACCACACCATTCAAAGATTCATGAAATGCTCCGTCCTTAAACTGCACCACACCATCACCGACGACAATGACTTCAGAGATCACTTCCACGTCGACTTGCTTATCTTTGGTGTGTGAATCCTTATAGAGAACCTGGACAGTATCTCCACCCTTGACTTCAAGTGTCCCATTTCCAGCCTTGGGAACACCCAGTCCCGTTGGTAATGAGCCCAAGACAATGCGCACGTTTCGTCCAATTGGGAAGCAAGCAACAACCTCTTCATCGCCGCCCGATGATTTACAAATCACGTCGACGCTATCTTCAGCATCGAGCACAGCCAAGTCTGCATCTTCCACTTTTACGAAGAATCGCTTGCCCGCTTCCAACTTTTCATTGTTACTGTCTTCGTCGGTCAAAGTGGTACCCACTTTTTCCAAGGCTTCAATGGCCCGACTGTAGTGTCCCTGCTGAAAGTGCCCCAGACCTATATAGTAGTAGGCCTGATTTACCTGCGGACTGACAGGAAACTCTTCAATCACGTCCCGCATGACCTGAAAGCACTTACCGTACAATCGCGACCAATAGTGACAAACGCCTACCTTGAGCATTGCTTCGGCACGCTGATCATCATCACGATTATCTTCGATCGTGACTTCTTCAAAATGCGAGCGGGCTCGATCGTAGGCACGTTCGCGATCCAGATAGTATTTCCCGAGTTTCATATGAGCTGCAAAACGAACTCGACTTCGGGGATATCTTTCGATAACCGATTTCCAGATTTCCAAAGCCTTTTCGGTTTCATTGGCATCCATCCGAGCTTCACCAGCTTCGATTAACTGACGGGCAGCTCGGTCTTCCACCAATGAACCACGCATACCAGTGGCCGGTGCGGCTGAAGGTTCAACCTCTTGAGCCTGCGATACTGGCAGAATTGATACAAACAGGGCCCAAGTAGCCCAGAAGCTAGGTGCGTAAAGGGGGAAACGCAACATGATCCTGAAAACCTCGATCTAGACGATCTTCAAATTATAGGGGAGGATAAAAATTCGACAAAAAAACCTGGCAGACCAAGTTACTTGGCCATGCCAGGTTTCATTATAAAACCAATAGCTTCGCAAAGGTAACTGGCTGGCGACTTAGCTAAACAGCTCCATCACTGGCGAGCCGTTATCCACCAATTTCATTGGGCGAAGCAAGGGAGTCATGACTTCCTTCTCATGATCGATTCCCATTGCGTGGCACATGGTTGCATGGATATCAGCCACTTCCACTGGACGATCTTTCGGCATCGCACCATCTTCATCCGATGAACCAATCACCTGACCACCTTTGATACCGCCTCCAGCCATAAAACAGCTAAAGACAGATGCCCAGTGATCTCGACCTGCATTGTCATTAATACGAGGGGTACGACCAAATTCACTTAACATGATCACCATCGTCTTTTCAAGCATTCCGGATTCACTCAGGTCTTCGACTAACGAAGCCAAAGCCGGATCCATCACTTCACCATGATTACTCATCGCCGGGAAGTTATTACTGTGAGTATCAAACCCACCACGATTAACCTGAACAAAACGAACACCTTTTTCAACGAGCCGTTTTGCCATCAGAGCACCACGACCAAAATTGGTGTCGCCGTACCGTTCAAGCGTCGTCGAGTCAACTTTATCCAACTCGAAAGCTTCCAGAGCCGGTGAACGCATTAAGCGGACAGCATCTTCGATAGACGTCTGAGTCGAAGTGAGACGAGTATCGTTCTTCTTGTCCAAAAACCGCTGATTGAATTTTGCCAACTGCTCCAACCGACGATCACCGCGGACCTGACTGATACCTGATGGGAACGCCAGATAGGGATCTTTTTCGCCAGGAGCTGCGACGTAGTAGGCTTCGCATTTCTGTCCCAGGTAACTAGCACGAGGAGCCTGACCACTGATGGTAATATACGGTGGCAAGTCACTGTTGTTATCCAATTCGTGGACAACCACTGAGCCAACACCGGGATGACGTAGATTTGGTCCAGGTAGATAGCTGGTCTGCAGGTTATAACTGGCACGACCATGAGCACCTTGCGTTCCAGCAATCGATCGAATTAAAGCAGCGTTGTGCATCTGCTTGGATAGCCTCGGAAAGATTTCGGAAATCTGCACACCAGGAGCCGAGGTATTGATGGGACTAAATTCTCCCTGAGTAGGACGGCCCGGCTTGGGATCCCAGGTATCAATGTGTGACATCCCGCCACCATTCCAGAACAATATCACATGCTCTGCTTTGGCTTCATGGTCTTTACCTGAATAGGCCAATAGGTCACGGATACTAAACCCGAGAATGGAAGCACTTGTAGCGCCCATCATTGCTCTTCGACTAAGCTTGTAATCATTACACGCCATGGGTTTGACTCTCCTGTTTGGTTTTGCACCAATATTCAATAAATTAAAAATCGTGTATTAAAGTACCCCGCCTCTCAAGGCAGGAATCTAAATTCGTTGCTATTTAGCATGACCCATCTCAGATCTGCCATGCCATCAGAAGGCGTTTTCGCTTCCTGAATCATTTCTTTAGCCCACGCCAATTCTTCCGCAGTTGGATTCCTTGTGAGAATTTCGTGGTAAGCCAGTTCAATTGCTTTTTCAATTTGAGGTTTTCCACCAAGCAGATACTTGCTGACCGGTTCAAGTGTTCCCACGCGGGAAGCTTCATGAGTCAAACGGCCATTAAGCATCATCAGGGACTGACGCATGGAAGGATTGTCGTCTCGAGCTTCTCCCAGATCGTTCCGACTTGTCTGCCCAAACACTCGCACAAAGTGTCCGACCGGAGCAGGTGTCGCCATTCTTAGAGCCGAGCTAAAGCGAGGATTGTCATCGACGGTTCGTTGAACAATCTTCGTTTCATATTTCATCCCAACTCGAGGGCGGCGTTGGTTTTCCATCTGCATCCGCTCAGCTTCAAGTTCTTCCTGAGACTTGGCAACCATAACGTCCAGTTCGACTTCATCTTCATCTTTGAGCAAAGCATCGAAGTCCAATTCAATCGCGTCTTCCAGCGTATAGCCGGCTCCGCCACCGTTTTCCATCGCCATACCTTGGCTGGTCATCTGTTGTGGGTTACCAGCCAGATCCTGTACGTCGGCGGATGCCAAATCCTGAGGCTCTCCATCCGCAGCTAGTAACACTCGGACTTCCTGCTCGATGATTCTTTCGTTTTCACCTTGTCGATACTTCAGGTCGAACAGATGACCAGCCGTAACGATACTGTCATACAGTGATTCGCTAAGCATACGTCGCATCGGCGTCGCCAAAAATGCGGCTTCCAATTCTTCCTGGACAAGTTCATTGGAACCGAGTGGCACCTGTTTTTGCTGATATACGTCTGACTGCACAATCGCCTTCACCAACTGTTTAAAACTGTAGCCGTTGGCTACGAATTCGTCAGCGATATAACTTAGCGTCTGTGGGTGGCTTGGAGGATTGTCTTCCCGGAAATCATCGACAGGTTCAACAAATCCACGCCCCACCAAATCATGCCAAATTCGATTCACAAACGACTCAGCAAACAAGCGGTTTCGTGGGCTTGTGATCTGCTGTGCAAGTTGCTCTCGGTATTCACTACGTTTGTAGAGACTAGCTTTGACATCAATTTTATTGATCTCTTCTCTAGCTTCTGCCACCGCAACACTAATGCCATTTCCTGTCGCCGCTTCTACTTTACCGTCGGCCTCGGCGAGCAGATCATCAAGCGAAGGAGAATTATCTTTGGCCGCTAAAGCATCTGCTTTTTTCTGCAATAGTGCTTCATAGCGAGCAATGAATTCAGGCTGTTCTTTAGCACCAATCAATTTAAATGGGAAGGATGGCACCATTGCCTTACGTTCTGACTCTTCAGCTTCATCCTCTGGAGGCCACAACACGGTCGTTTGCTCACCTTCCGAAGTGTATACCACTCGCGTGAAGTTACTTTCATAGCGACGAGTTTTTCCAAAGTATGCTGCAACGCTATAGAAATCTTTTCGAGTCCAAACATCAAACGGATGATCATGACACTGAGCACAACCAATTCTGACCCCCATAAACACCTGCGACGTAACACTGGCCATCGCTAGTGGGTCTGCGTTGTCTCCAAGGATAAATCCAACTTCAGGACTTCGCCCGGCTTTTCCATTAGTCGAAATGAGCGTGGCGGCAAATTCGTTGTAAGGTACGTCGTCGCGGATGCTGCGATGTACATGAGCAATCAAGGCTGAGCCTCCAGTCACATTACTTCGAAGACGAAGTAAGTCAGCAAAGAACACTGTCCAGCGATCGGCAAAACGAGGGTGTTCGATCAGCTTATCTACCAGTTGGTCCCGACGAGTTTGCGCAGGCCAGTTTTGATATTCTTTAAGTTCTTCCAAGGTGGGAATCCGACCAATTAAATCAACACTGGCACGACGAATAAATGCCATGTCGTCCACTATTCCGACAGATGCTTTGGCCACGCCGAGTGATTGATTCTCAGAAGAAAGTACCGAATCGATAGTCTCAGCTTGAGTGGTACTGGCGAGCATAAAAACACTTGCCAATAAAAGAATGCACAAACGCACCATTTCCCGTTCCTTTTTTGTTCCTTGCGAGTTTTTGCTAAATCAAAAACCACAGTACTTTAATATAGCTAGACTCTATTCAATATTTTGATATTAGAAAGTATCGGCTAGCGGTTCAATTAAAAAACAGTTTTCCCCCTACGAATGAGGGGGTAAGCGTAGCTCAACTCTATACTTCCTAAACTGCCAAAACAAGTAAAAAACCCTTAGTGACCTACATATTTGCAGATCACTAAGGGAGCTCTTCTCTTCGGAGTTGGCATAACGATCCAAAGAGTGTTCTCTACTCGCGTAAGCGAGAATATCGCCGCAAAGTACCCAATGAATGACTTGGAAACTCGAGTTTTCTATTTTTTCTCCGGTGGTAACTGAAATACCTTAGATGGTTGAATTTTCGTTGCCGGGATCGACTCTTTTTTCAACCTCCCTTCAGCAGCCTTGATGGGTTGAGCTGGAACCTGCTTGACTGACCTGATTGCCTGAGCGGGTAGCGGAGCGAAATCTGGACGTCGTTGCGATTGAGGACGAGCCATTGTTGGGCGACCGGACTGAGGAGCCTGCGTGCCAAATCGTTTTCGCCACTGGTTGAATCGTTCCATGGCTTGTTCACGCGTAATCTCGCCCGACTCCACTGCTTTGCGCAACTCCATCATCAGGCGACCAGCTTCTGCGCGGACAGCTGGAGACAGTGAGGCTGCCGGACGCGGACCTCGCTCGCTTCCCGCATTTCCACGAGCGTCTTGTGGTCGTTGTTGCGGTCGTTGTTGAGTCTGAGGTTTGGCTGGATAAGCTGGCTTACTCTGAGGAGCGTTTTGTGAATTTCTAGCCTCTAGTTTTTTACGAACAGCAGCAATTTTCTCAGCCGCTTCCGCCTTGGAAAGCTCACCGGCTGCTACAGCTTTCTTGAGCTTCCCGGCATATTGCTTTAAGTACTCCTGTCTACTCGTCTGTGGTTTCGCAGCCGACGGCTTTACCGGCTTAGGCTGATGCGAGGAATGATTTCGTTCCGTTGTTTTTGAAACAGAAGGTCCCATTCGTTGTTGTCGCAATTCCATGATCTTCTTCATAGCATCTTCGCCTGTAAGCTTTCCGGCTTCTACAGCTCCTTTTATACGACCTAACTGCTCCTGAATTTCAGGAGGAATCCGCATAGACATCGTGGATGGTCGAGATGGAGTTGAGGGACGTGAATTTCGAGAGTCATAAGAAGGACGGGAGTAGGTTGGTCGAGCCTGTGACTTACCTTGTGGAGGTCGTTGACCTGGTCCACTTTGAGACCCTCTGGGAGCATTCGAGTGGAAACCGTGATGTCGATCATGGGGATACTGCTGGGGCCCTCGGTCTTGCCACCCATGAACTGCCGGACCATGACTAGGTCGACTTTGACTAGGTCGACTTTGCGGACGGGCGTGTTGAGGGCCTCGTTGTTGAGGGCCATGGGAAGGACGAGACTGGGGTGGTCGAGACTGGGGGCGTCGATCATGCATGTGGTCACCATCATAAAGACGATGGTGAGCATCACCTCGCGACGGACCGTGCTGCCCATGAGTTACTGGACGGCGGGTTTCAGGGCCGTTTGCCCCGGGACCGCGCTGAGGAAATTGAGGACCACGAGGTCCGGGCTGAGCCTGTAAGTTGACGCTATAAAATGCTGTCAAAGCAAGCAGTGCTATACCTGAGATACTCTTGAACATGACAGATTACCTTTCCTGTTCCGGATTTGATTTACCAGATTAAGATTCAATTAAGTGGTCTTTAAACCAGCGAACGTATCAGCGAGTTTCGATGTATTATCACGGAATCTGGAAATTCTCTCGCGAACGAAGCAAGGCAGTGTAACGTGCACGATGCACATTACACTGCCTTGACAACAATGATTCCCAATTGTGACTAAGGGCTAACTAGGCCGTGGTGACGGAATACTAGGCCTCGGAGCCGCTGGGCGTGGAGCCGGAGCACTAGGCCGTGGCGCCGAAGGTGCGACCGACGGCCGGGGTGAAGGAGCACTTGGCCGAGGCGCCGACGGCGTTACCGAAGGACGCGGTGAAGGAGCACTCGGTCTAGGCCTTGGGGACACAGAAGGCCTAGGCGAAGGTGCGCTTGGACGAGGAACCGACGGCGTTACCGAAGGACGCGGCGAAGGAGTACTCGGCCTAGGCTTGGGAGACACAGAAGGTCTAGGCGAAGGTACGCTTGGACGCGGAACCGA
>Ga0208624_1000201_pt1 | contig 31055 bp, 22 predicted proteins | sample Knorr_S23_td_DCM_FD_185607 | JGI IMG/M metagenome (GOLD analysis project Ga0208624, IMG submission 185607) | Marine microbial communities from Southern Atlantic Ocean transect - Knorr_S23_td_DCM_ad_71m_LV_A (SPAdes) (version 2) | ecosystem: Environmental > Aquatic > Marine > Oceanic | place... | reverse complement strand
TAGAAGTATCATCAATTAGATTCGAGCATTGAATTCCATTTACCCAAGTTCTCACAGAGTTTCCAATTGCCTCTAGTCTAATAAAATTCCATTCATCAACTTTAAAAGCTGACCTAGCTATGGGATTGACTGACAAAGGATATAAAAAAATACTACGTCTAGATTGATCATATATTCCTCCTGTCCACATTCTATTTCTTTCAGGATTGTTAGCCTCTAACTCTATCTGATATCCATAGACTGATTTTTTTTGATCTGGATAATTTAAAGATCTGAATTGAACTCCGGAATTTAGCCCTGCTTCTACAAAAACTTCAAACTCTAAAATAAAATCAGAATAAAACTCTTTAGTGCCAAGATAAGTACTTGGTGAATTAAGTAAAGATGTTCCCGTTATTACTCCATCATTAATTTCAAATTCAGCTGTTCCTTGCTTGATTTCCCAATTACTTAAATCATCTCCAATTAAATTTATCCAATTTTCCTGAGAAATGATCAGAAAAGAATTTAATAAAATAATTATAGACGTCAAAAATTTCATAGTCTAAGATGTATGATCACTAACTATATACCAATTTCCATTAATTTTTTTAAAAATTAAAGTAAAATAACCGGATAATTTTTCATTCTTTCTTTGAAGATTAAATTTACCTAGAAGTATTGCCACTTTTCTTGAAAGTGAGAATAGATTATTAATTTCAAAACTTAAATCACCCATTAATTCTTTTGTTGAATATGTTTTAAGGTATCTATCTTTTACAAAATTCCAACCAAATACAGGACCATTAGATCCAGAAAAAACTAACTTGTCAGATTTGAGGTAGCCCTTCATAAACTCGTTAATATTGTTATCATTCCATGCAATTCGTTGCTGCTCCAATACATTTAGAATCTTTAACGAGTCTTTCTCTTTTAAGGTCTGTGAATAAGAATTAGCTGATGTAATAATTAAAAAAACAACACTGATTGAGAATGTTTTTAACATACTTCAATATAAAAAAAATAACGTTATAAGTTCAATTATTAATCAATTATGTTATTTTTGAAAAACGAAAATGAGAATAATAATTATATGAGTAAAATATATAATTATTTAAATTAAAGATATAATAATTTACTTTCAGTAATTCATGAAAAATATCAATTTAAGTACCAACAAAACAAAAATTGATAACGATATCATTTACTATGACTATAAAAATTTAGAGTCAAAAAAAGTATATATGAATTATGAAACAGAAAAGAGCTTCATTCAGTTTCATTTTTGTTTAAAAGGTGATATTAGTTTTGAATATAATAATGGTGCATATGCATTCCCTCTTCAACAAGGCAATCTCATTCTTTTATACAACCCAATTATGAATCTTCCAGTTAATGCTTTACTTAATCATAACACAAAACTTGTATCTCTTTTGATTAGGATTGAAAAATTTCATAGTTTGTTCTCAGAAACTGCTGAATCTATCCCTTTTTTAAGTGATGAAAATATCAATAAAAAATTCTACAAAGAATACAAGCTGACACCCATAATGACAACTATTTTAGTTCAAATGATGAATCAAAATATTAGTGATAATGTCAAAAAATTATATTTTAAAGGGAAAGTTTTTGAACTTTTAAGCTTACTATTCAATGTAGGTAAAGAAATGAATATTGAGCAATGTCCATTTCTTGCTGATGATAAGAATGTCAAAAAAATAAAAAAAGCCAAAGAAATTATAATTAGTAGGATGTCAGAGCCACCTAGTTTAAAAGAATTAGCTGATCAAGTTGAAATTTCGCTCAAAAACCTTAAGGAGGGTTTTAAACAAGTTTATGGAAATACTGTTTTTGGATTTTTATATGATTATAAAATGAATGTTGCTAGTAACATGTTATCTTCAAAAAATTACAATGTAAATGAAGTAGCTTTGCACTTAGGCTACAGCACTTCTAGTCATTTCATAAATGCTTTTAAAAACAAGTTTGGAACAACTCCTAAGAAATATTTAAATTCTAATTAATTTAATTGATTTGAAAAATAAAATATTCTCTATTTTACAAATAGTTATTACTGTTTTTTTTGTTTACTTCACATTATCAAATCTTGATTTATCCAAGCTATTTGAAGTACTAAATAATATTAATATTTTATACTTGATAATAGCTGCATCTATTTATTTTTCATCTCAAATTATAAGCTCTGAAAGACTTAGATATATTTTAAATGATAATAAATTTATTATTTCATTTAAACAAAATTTTACACTTTATCTAATAGGTTTATTTTATAATTTTTTTATTCCTGGTGGAATTGGTGGCGATGCATATAAAAGCTTTCTAATGAACAAAAAGTTTAATTGGAAATTATCTAAAGTTGTAAAATTATTACTCTTAGATAGATTAATTGGTTTAGGTGTGCTTTGTTGTATTTTAATTGGGTTATATGAAATTATTTTCTTAAACTTTAATTTCATCTATTTAATATTAACTCTTTGTTTCTTATCAATAATTGGATATTACATGGTTAAATTGATTTTTAAAAATCAAAATATTTTTTGGAAATCATTTTTGTACTCACTAGCAAGTCATACAATACAATTTATTTCACTGTTTATAATTTTATATTCACTAGGAATAGAAGATAGTTATTTTGAGATAATAATAGTTTTTATTCTATCATCAATTTTTTCTGTTTTTTCTTTTGGAGGTATTGGTATTAGAGAATATATATTTTTATCATCTGCTTCTATTTTAAACTTTAGTCCTGAACTTTCTGCTAGTATCGGACTTCTTTTTACTATTTCTGCAGCAATTTCGTCATTGCCTGGATTAAAGTTTATAATTTCAAAACCAGACTATTTAAAATAAAAAAACCCAAGAAAAATCTTGGGTTTTTAAATAAATATAATCAGCATTTAGTTCTTTGGAATTCCAGATCCTCCACCATATGGAGCCCAATTCGTATGTACTGTTTTCCATCCAGAATCAGTTGCAATCCAAACTGAAGATGCTCTTGTACTGTAATCTACTTTTTCACTAGAATCTCCAACAGAATAGGACCCGTCAGCATAAAAAGTCAAAATAGCAGTACCCATATCAGGTGAAAAACTAACATCAATATCTCTTAAATCAAAATTGTCCCAGTTAACATTAGCACCTCTTGAAAAACTTGATTGATTGAATTCATAAAAATCTTGAAGATTAGAGTCACCTGAAACTAACTGCATATCTTCTGAAATGTATTTTTTAAATTCATCATAATTTCTATCAAGAATTGCCTTTTGCACAGCTTTTTGAGCTTCCCTCAAGTTATTTGATAAATTTTCTTTAACTAAATTTCTATAATATATCTGTAATTTTGGCTGGTAAGGTGAGGCAAAAAATGCATAATCAAATGCTTTTAATTGGTTATTAAGAGCAATTTGGTATTTACCTTCCATTGCAGCAATCTCAGCTTTTGAGTCCATTGCATTAGGGCCTTGATGAAGTTCCATAGATTTATCAATTGATTCATATGCAGCTTCGAAATCAGGTTCATCACCATATTCACCATATGCATATCCATATGCAATCATATTATAAGCGGCAGATGAGTTTTCTGGAAACTTTTTAGAAAAAGCCATATATCCGTCCCAACCAGCACCTGTACCTCCAATGCCAACCCAATTGATTAGTGGACTTTCAGAAAAATTACTAATTGCATCAGAATATACATCACTCCACGTGTTATCTTCACCCTTAGTTGTTTCAACCAATAAATCATACCAAGCTTTTTCCTCTGAAGTAAGCAATTGAGTGTTAATTGCTTCAAGTTTAGCTTTTCTGGTACCCCAATTTGCATCAGTTGCAGCAGCAGCAGCCAATACAAGATTAGCACATTCACAGCCAGAATCACTTATTTTAGCTGCTTTGGCCATGCCAACAGCAAGTAAGTATTCTACGTTAGCCAAATGCGTAATTGCTTCATTTAAAATCTCATATGATTGAGCATCACAATTTGAATCATTGATCCATTTTTGTGAAGACATATTAAATGAAGTAATAATTAATAAAATTGTAATTAAATTTTTCATAATATTTTTTTTAATAATATAGAAATAAATGGAAATTAAAAATAACTGCTAAAGATTAATTTATATCTATTTGTGAAAAAAATAAAATTTTATAATTTATTTTGATAATTCTTCAATATAAAAGGATGTGGCTGGTAAACCCTCAATGTTAAAGAGACTGGCTTCAAAATAATTTTTCCAACCATAACGGACTTTTCTTGGACTTGAAACATTAGGTGATTCAACAATAATTGACTCCCCATAAATTTTTGCTTTAGCCTCATAAAATATTTCGTCCTCTCCAGCAATTTCAAAATCTTTTAATGGCCCATTGAAATTATAAATTCCATTATCTGCATAATCAAAGCTAATAATGACCTTAGATTCTTGCACTTTTGCTGAATTTGGAATTGGTCCTGAGGGTGTTAATGATTTATACCCATATGTTTGATTGAGTGCCCAATATGCAAGTCTATTACCAACTTTAATCTTCTCTGGTGGATGTATTGAATTTAAATCTCCAATATCAACTGTTGATACCATGCCAGAATTTTTTATATTTTTCATTGCATCAAGCTGTGCATCTCTAAGCTCTGCTGAACTACTTTCATTTGGGTCACTATAACTAAATGGAGCAATTTGAACAAAATAGAATGGGAAATCACCTAACCCCCACCTATCTCTCCAACTAGCAACCATGACCTGCATCAGTTTTGAGTAATGCTTTGCTCTTTCTCTGTTATTTTCACCCTGATACCAAATTCCTCCTCTAAGAGTAAAGGGAATTAAAGGATTAAGCATAGCATTAAATAAATAACCAGGGTTATATTCTTCAAATTTTTCTTCAGAGTTATTAATGATTATCCCAGGCTGAAATTCATCATCTAAAAAACTTTTTTCAGCCCAAGCTTCTGCAGGTGTTCCACCCCAAGCACTTGAAATTATACCAACAGGAACTTCCAAAGACTCATGAATATACTTTGCAAATGAATATGCAACAGCGCTAAAATATCTTGAACTTTCAGGATTAGACTCTTCCCATTTACCGTTAAAGTTAAGTAGAGGAGTTGAACTGTAATTTCGTTCAACAGTTATAAGTCTAATTTGAGGATTAATTGATTTTCCAATGATATCTTGTGATCCAAAAACAGGCTCACCAAAAAAACCATCTAATGGCATTTCCATATTTGATTGCCCAGATGCAAACCAAACTTCACCTAATAAAATATTTTTTATGATTTTAGTATCATCACTAGTTGATATAGACATTTCATAAGGACCAACACTACTGTCTGTTTGAATTTTTAAAATCCAATCACCATTGCTGTTTGATTTCGTCTTTTCAGATTTATTATTCCAACTTGAATATACAGTCACGATCTGATTTGGATTTGATTTTCCCCAAATGTTAACTTTTGAATTTCTCTGCAATACCATATTATCAGAGAATAAATTATTCATTTTTATTTGAGAGAATATAGAAATTGAAAAAAGTAAAAAGACTATATAATAAAATCTCATTTAATTTAATTAATCAAAATTATAAGATCTAAATGATGATGCAGGTAGTCCCTCAACATTGTAAAGTGTACCTTCAATATAATTTTTCCATCCATATCTAATATATAGTGGATTTGAAACATGTTTACTGCTTAGAATCAAAATACTTCTATTTTCCCATCCTGCAGACCAGTGTGGATCTATCAAAGCATCTGCTTTATAAAATTTTTTATCCTTACCCGCAACCTCAAAACCATTTAATGGCTTACCATAACTTGTTACACCACTTTGAGCATATTTAAAATTAACGTATACCTTATTGTTTTTTACTTTCATAGACTCATACACCGGTCCTGAGTAGGGTAAAGTATTAAAACCATAATTTTTGGCTAATGCCCAATATGCAAGTCTTTTTCCAATTAAAAGTTTTTCTGGTGGATGATTTGTTATTGTACTTCCAATATCTAATGTTACTGCCATCCCTGTATTTTTTACTGAAAGCATAGTTTTTAATTGAGCCTCTCTCAAAAATGCTTGTGATGTACCATTGCCTTGTCCCAATGATCCATTAGGAGCAAGCTGAACAAAATAAAAAGGAAAATCACCTAATCCCCATTCGTCTCTCCAATTTTTTATTAATCCATTCATTAATTTAGTATAGTTTTGATAACGCCCTGCGTTTCCCTCACCTTGATACCAAATAACACCTTTGATTGTAAAAGGAATTATTGCGTTAATCATACCATTGAAAAGGACAGATGGATTATTGTGAGGCTGTTTTGCATAATAACTTAACTCTTTATCACTAGCAATTTTTTTTAATACATCTGAACTTATCCATGCCTCAGCAACAGAACCATCTTTTGGTGAATTAATTATCCCAAAAGGAATATCTAAAACTTGATTTAGATATTTTGCAAATGAATATGCAACAGCACTGAAGTTTGGAGTATTTTTAAAATTGGCTTCTAGCCATTTACCCTCAACTTTTTCAACTCGTTCTTTACTGACTCTCGTCTTTACATTAAAAAATCGAATTTTGGAATTACTAGAATTAGCAATTGCATCTAATGAACCAATTACTGGTTCACGATTATTTCCTGATAAAGTCATTTCCATATTAGATTGACCGCTTGAAAGCCAAACCTCACCGATTAAAACATTATTAATTGTTTTAGTTTCACTATTACATGTAATTTGAATGTTGAAAGGACCTCCAGCAGATGGAGTTTTGATTTTCATTTTCCAATTACCATCATTATTGACAGTAGTTTTATGGATCTTCCCCGACCAAGAGGTATAAATTATAAGTTCTTGATTTTTTTGAGCTTTACCCCAGAAATTCACATGAGATTCTTGTTGTAGAACCATGTTATCTGAGAATAGATTACTTAATTCAATCTGACTATTTAAATTAATTGAAGAAAAAAAAATAAATAGTAGTATAAACCTCATTTAGTATAAAAACTTCTTGTCTAATTCCTCAGAGTCTTTATACTTCACTCTTAGATTAGCTAATTTTACTTTGAGTTCTTCTACTACATCAGCATATTCTGGATCATTATACACATTATTCATTTCATTGGGATCTTTATATCTATCATATAACTCCCATTCATCAACATCATAATAGAATCTTGCAAGCTTAAATTCTTTAGTAACAATCCCATAATGTCTTTTAGCCATGTGAACTGATGGATACTCATAATAATGATAATAAACTTCCTCTCTTGTCCATTTATCATTTTCTCCCAAAAGTAAAGGCATCAAGCTCTCTCCTTGCATATCATCCGGAACATCAATCATCGCAGCCTCTAAAAATGTTTGTGCAAAATCAAGGTTTTGAACCATTTCATCATTTGTTATTCCAGGTTTTATTTTATTTGGCCATTTTATCATTAATGGAGTTTTGAAGGACTCATCATAAATAAATCTTTTATCAAACCAACCATGTTCTCCTAAATAAAAACCTTGGTCTGAAGTGTATATAACAATAGTATTTTCATCAAGTCCCGTTTCTTCCAGGTAATCAAGAACTCTCCCTACGTTATCATCTACTGAGGAGATTGTAGCAAGATAATCTTGCATGTACCTTTGGAACTTCCATTTCATCTTCTGTTCATCATTCATTTTTGGCCAATTTTCTTTAAAATCAGCGCTAATTTTGTCTAAGGTGACATCATATTTCTTTTTTTGTTCTTCATTAGCTCTACCAAATGGTCTATTAAATCCTGAGGCATTAGGACGCATTAAAGTACCATCTCCTCTCACATAAACAATTTCTGGCTCAACTTTACCCATTTCTTCCATAACTGAGGGTCTCACTTTACTATCATGCATGTATTGCATGTGAGTAAGCAGGTTCATTTCTGCAGTTTTAGCAGCAGTTCCTCTGTTAGAATAGTCGTCAAAGAGAGTTTCTGGTTCTGGGAATTTCTTTTCATAAAACTCAGCAAATTTCTCAGGACTTGGCCACCATGCTCTGTGGGGAGCTTTATGCAAGTACATCATCATAAAAGGCTTGTTTTTGTCTCTTTTAGTTTTAAACCAGTTGAGCGTAAGATCTGTTATAACATCTGTAACATAGCCAGTGATAGTAGTATCTTTCTTTTGACCTAAAAACTTTGGGTTAATGTAATCTCCTTGTCCAGGTAGAATCCAAAAATCATCAACGCCTTTTGGATTATTTCCAAAATGTAATTTTCCATACATGGCAGTTTGATATCCAGCTTTTTGAAACAATTGAGGAAATGTGACCTGCGTAGTATCAAATTTAGCATGGTTATCTATTTTTCCATTTAAATGGCTGTGCTTTCCAGTGAGAATAACAGCTCTTGATGGAGCACAAATTGAATTAGTAACACATGCATTTGTAAATAAGATTCCTTCGTTGGCAATTCTATCAATGTTTGGGGTTTGAATGAGTTTATCACTGTATGCGCTTATTGCTTGATAAGCATGATCATCTGACATGATAAACAGTATGTTAGGTCTTTCATCTTTATCCGCACATCCAGCAACGAACATTAAGATTATTAATAGGTAAATATTTCTCATTTTTTATAATTCTGGTTTATTGTTGTTTTGTTTGCATTCAAATCAAGTTTAATCTCCTCCATTTTTTCAGATAAATTATCAACAATTTCAGGATAAGTATCCGCTAAATTGATTGACTCACTAAAATCATCATATAAGTTATATAATTCTTTAGTATTTTCCTCATAAAATTGAACTAGTTTCCACTCTTTATTTCTAATCGCTGAACCTGGTTTCCAGAGACTACCGTGATAATGAGGAAAATGCCAAAAAATGTATTCTCTATCAAACTCTTTTTTAAAAAATAAATTATTTAGGTCTTTTCCGTCAATATTTTTGATATTGTATTTTGCACCAAGTGCGTTCAATATGGTTGGAAATAAATCATAAGAAACAACAGGCTCGTAAATTATTTCTCTATACGCTTGCATTGGAAGTTTCATAAGCTGAGGAATTTTAATTCCTCCCTCATACAGCCATCCTTTTCCAGCCCTAAGGGGATATACAGATGTTGGCGCTACTCCTCTTACAGTAGATAGTCCACCATTGTCTGAGGTAAAAACAATCAATGTATTATCGAATAGTTCATTTTTCTTCAAATAGTTAATGATTCTACCAATATTATTATCAGTAGCGTGAACCATGGATGCGTACTTCGGATTTCTTTGGTTTAGAACTGTTTTTGCATCACCTTCTTTTTTGGTTATTATTTCTTTATCCTCAAAGCCATTAAGTTTCTCTAGGTAATAGTCATAAAACTCTTTATTTTCTTGAATTGGAGTATGTACATTATAAAAAGATAAGAAAGCAGCAAAAGGTTTTGATTTATCTCTGGACTCTATAAAATCAATAGTCTCATTCGTAAGTCTATCAGTCAAATATTCACCCTCAGGTCCATCAGTCAACTTTGGATTTTTATATGGGGAGTAATATCCTCCCATAGGACTACCCTTTTCAAAACCTCCAACATTAATATCAAATCCCTGATCTTCAGGGTAGTATCCCTCACTACCTAAATGCCATTTTCCTGAGTAAAAAGTCTTGTAACCATTCATTTTTAAAACCTCAGCAATAGTGATTTCATCTAGAGGAAGTTCATCCCTATCCTTAGGTCCAACTAATAAGTTTTTGGAAGTATTGTAATTGTTTTGTTCCTCTAAACCTGGTATCCAATCAGTTATATTAACTCGAGCAGGATGCTTACCGGTCATTATTGAAGCTCTGGTAGGAGAACATACTGAACTTGCAGCATAAGCGTTAAAAAACAGCATACTTGTTAAACTTAATCGATCAATATTATATGTTTCATAAAAGTCTGAACCATTATATGAAACATCAGTCCATCCAAGATCATCTACAAGAATAAAAAGAAGATTAGGTTTATCGTTTGGCTTAGAGCATGATAAAATTATGAGAGCAATAAGTAGGTAAAACTTTTTCATTCTAAATAGGATTACTTACCTCTCTTAGTTTTGACAACAACAACGCCATTTCCAGCTCTAGAGCCATATACAGCAGCTGCAGCGTCTTTCAATATGGAAATTGATTCTATATCATTGGGATCAACTTCTTCAATTGTTGCCTCCATACCATCAACAATTATTAAGGGAGGATGAGAAAAATTTCTTATAACAAAAGTTGCGAAATCATCAGGCATTCCAGTGTTTGGTCTTCTAACAATTAAACCAGATGCTTGACCTCTTAGTGCATCATTTACATTTGAACTTGATCCTAAATTAATTTTGTCACCATCGATACTTTGAACTGATGTTGTAGATGAACTTTTTTGTTGTTCTCCATAACCAGTTTCATAAGATTGGTTTACATTATTTTCTCCTCCAATCTTAATGGAAGAACATGAGAAAACTAAAAAGATTATTACTAAAAATCTCACGTTTAAATATAAAAAAAAGGATTCAATTTCTTGAATCCTTTTTCATTATGAATAATTATTTTAGGATTAATATCCAGGGTTTTCAACCAAGCTTGGATTGTCTGCAATCTTAGCAGTTCCAATTGGTAACCAGTACATTTTTGGAAGAAAAGCTGTGTTCTGAGAGAAATTCCATCTCCATCTTCTTGCTTTGTACATTCCATCAGATGCTCTTCTGAACCATTTTACACCCCATTTTGGTTTCATGTGGATAGCAGCTTCTGCATCTCTCCATGTTTTTAAGTCCCAAATGTGGTGATTTTCTCCAAATAACTCACAAAATCTTTCGTTTTTGATATTAGCTAACGTTACAACTTGTTTTGGAGGCATACCAACTCTGTTTCTAACAGCATTTAGCATTTGTTTCGCTCTAACGGGCTTACCGATTTCAAATGCAGCCTCAGCAGCATTTAAATACATTTCGCCAGTTCTAAACACTACATAGTCTGAATCATCATTATTATAAGGTAAAAATTCATAACTACCATCTAATGGTACTCTATGCTGTGCAAGTCTACCACCTCTGTTTCTGTTTCTAGTTGGTGCTCTTCTTGGAGCAACATCTCCTCCTCTACCTTTAACATTATTATTAGAAGCTCCAATGGTGTTATCATGGAACCAAACGCTTCTACCAGCATAAACTTCTTCAGGTGTCCATGCCTTAGCCAAATATCTTGGATCCTTCTTGTAAACTACTTCCTCAAGATCAAAGAACGTCTTATTATTAAACAGTTTTCTGTTTTTGTTACCAGGCGTACCATCTTTATACTCGAATCTTTCAACTGAAGCCTCATAAATATGAGTATTTGATCCCCATCCTGCTTTAAATCCATCAGGCATCAAAAAGTACCCGTGCATGTGTGTTTTACCAAGTCCGAGGTCATACTCAGTTACAAAAATCATCTCGCTGTTCCCTTTTTTAGTTAGGACTTCAGAATATGTTTTTTGATAAGTACCACCACCAGTGTGTAGAGGATGTTTTCCACTATCGATAATTGCGCTGGCTGACGCGTGGGACATCGTGTAATATCCAGCAGCTAAACTAGCAGGAATAGATGTCAATCCATCAGCAGATTGCGGATGATATTTTGCGATTCTTGCAGCGTAAAGAGAAGCTCTACTCTTAAGAGCATGAGCAGCCCACTTTGTAGCTTTACCACTCATTGCTGTACCTGGAAGGTCGGCAATTGCAGCATCACAATCAGCAATAACTTGATCGTAAGTCTCTTGCAGCGTAGATCTAGGAGTCATCAGCTCTTCATATGTAGCATCAAGTTGCTTTGGAACCAATTCAATTGGAACTCCACCATATCTTTTAGCCATTTCAAAGTACATGAAAGCTCTCAAAAATTTAGCCTCTGCAGTTTGAACCTTAACAACTTCAGGATCAAATGTTGCCTCATTAAGTATTTCTATGATTTCGTTGGCAGATCTGATGTTTCCATATGCCCAATAATTTAGGGAGGTACGAGCTCCAGAAGCATTTGGAATATCAGTTGATGATTTGATTGATTCTTGCCATGGTGCCATCAGAGTACCTTCACCACTAGTAACCCAATCGATGAATCTCCAGTGTTTCCAGTTTATTTTATTACCATCTCTTTGACCTACATGGTCATTTGGTTCCCACCTTGTGTTGTGGTAAATTTTAGTTAAAAATGCCTCAACTAATTTTGGATCATTTTTAACCGCATCCTCTCCAATCATATTTGTAGGCTGCAAATCTAAATCTGCACAACCAACAAGTATCATCATTGGGAGAAAAAAGTAAAGAAATTTGTTTATTTTATTCATAATTATTCAAATTTAAATATTTTATTTTTCTTTTAAAAATTAATTTTAAGACCAGTAGTCCATGACTTAGTCGTTGGATAGCTACCTTGTTGATTACCAGTCACTTCAGGGTCATAAAGTCCTGACCATATCTCCAAGTTGTCAACAGTGAACACATTGTTTCCAGCTAGGTAAAGTTGAATAGCATCTAAGCCTAACTTGTCAGTTACATTTTTTGGTATGTTATATGCAACATTCAATGTTTTTAGTCTTAAGTACCACGCATCAATTTTTGTAAAATCACTCGCTCGTGAACTTATTGATGGTACACCACCTGTGTTGTTCGCTGGTGGGAATCTCCTTAAGATTTCAACATCACCATTAGCTCCTTTTACAGACCTATTGTCATAAGCAACCTGAGTTGGTATTGATTGGTGACTGTTTAACCCCTGCCAACTTGCTGTTCCTCCGAAAGTAACAGTGTATCCAGTAGCACCTTGCCATAATGCCTGTACGCTCCAATTACCCCATCTTGCATTAGTCCAAGTACTATAATTCCATTTTGGCATTCCACCTTTTCCGATAATAACTTGATCTTTCCAATCTAGTAAGCCATCACCATTTTGATCTACAAAAATAAGGTCACCAACTATAACAGTTTGATTACCAGCATTATCAGCATCAATTGGGTGGTTGTCTATCTGGCTTTGGGAAGTAAAGAATCCAGTAGCGTTAAAGCCCCACTGAACATCATCCCATTGACCAGTTCTAGAATATCTTGCATTATAGAGTGCATTTGCAGCAGCAGTTGCAGCATCAACTCCTTCAGTTGGAAGAATATTTTCATCCCATGAAACATATTTTCCTCTAGCCCACGAAATCATAGGGTTGATTTCATAACTAACAGCTCCTACTTTTCCTTGGTGCTTCAACATCAAATCAAATCCTCTGTTGTCTCTTGTATTTAAGTTTGTTCTAGGTAAGCTAGCTCCAAAGTTAAAAGGTACACCTTCAGTTGGAATAGCTAAAATATCTTCTCTAAGTCTATAGAAGACATCAAACTCAAATCCTAAACCACCATCCCAAAGTGTTCCTTCGATACCAAGATTGGCAATTTTCATTGTTTCCCATGTAACAAGAGCATTTGCCAAACCTGCTGAGGAAATAATTGGATATGGATCTCCGTTAAATAAGTAGAATCCATTTGCGATATTATACCCAGTTAAAAAGTCAAAGTTTGATACGGCATCATTACCCATGATACCATAAGAAGCTCTGAATTTTAAATTGTTCCATGCAGAATTATCTTTCATAAAATCTTCTTCAGATATTCTCCATCCAAAACTAAGGCTTGGAAAATATCCCCATCTACCCTCTACAGAGTATCTAGCAGTTGCATCTGCTCTCATTGTTGCAGAGAATAAATATTTGTCCTTATGGCTGTAATTTACCCTACCAACAAAACTTTTTCTAGCACTTTCTGAGAAAATCTCAGCATTATCCAATTCAGCTCTAGAGGAATAGTTCAAATATGGTGCTTCGAAAGATAATGGGTCAGTTCTAGATCCCATTAAATAATCTCTTTTAAATGATGTTGACTCAGCTACAAATAATGCATTAAGCACATTATCACCCCACTCAGTGTCATATGTCACAGTTAATTTTGGTAATAACTCCATATCCCTATCAGAATTAACATTAATAGCATCTCTCATGAAAAGACCATACAATGTATAAACATCAGATGATGTTGAGAGTGATGGGTCATATGTATACATTGGAAACTGTGACTGTATACTTTTATTCCACTCTGTTTGAGTTTCCATATTTAAACTACCTGTAATTTTCATTCCAGAAATAAAAGGAACATCATATGTAAGACTTATTGCTCCTCTTAAGTTATTATCCCTCTGGACAATATTACCAGAATATTCTTTTCTAATTTGATACATCGGAGAATATGGTGATGCAGCACCAGTATGAGATGCGTATGACTCATCAGGAAATTCAGCTAAATATGTTGGTTTACCTGAATTTAACCTTGTGTAAAAGTTTTGATTATCAAAATTTGCTTTGTCTAAAGTTGTTTGAAAATAAGACATATCAACTTGAGCAGTCAAATTATCATTAAACTTCATATCCAAGTTTGTTCTAATATTGTAACGCTCGTGCGTGTAATCAGCTTTTCTTAACTGACTTTCTGTATCAGTAAAACCAACAGAGATAAAATATCCAATATCCTCACTTCTTCCACGGGCACTTAAGTTATGTTGTGTTTGCAATTGCCAGTCCTCATAAACAATGTCTCTCCAGTCGTTACCAGCAAAGTCTAAGCCAGTTGTTGTATCAAATACTTGCTTTCTTTCATCATCCCAACCAAGGTATGGAGGCATTAAGTCACCAAGTGGTTGTCCTTGCTCATTATAACCTAGATCAACATAGTCATTTGTTCCAATCGTTCTTGGCTCATATGTTAAAGCTGACATTGATAATGTACCGTTATAAGTAAATTTAGCACCCTGACCTCTGTCAGTTCCTCTTTTTGTAGTTATTAAAATTACACCATTACCAGCTCTTGCTCCGTATATCGAAGCTGCGGCATCCTTCAGAATAGATATATTTTCAATATCATTTGGATCAACTTGTCCGAATGTTGCAACGATTCCGTCTACAATTATAAGCGGTGCTTCGAAATTTCTGATCCTCAATGTAGCAAAATCAGAACCAGGAAGTCCTGAGCCTGATCTTACAGAAAGACCAGCAGCTTGCCCCATTAATAATTGACTTGTGTTAGGAGCAGGTCGTAAGTTAATTTCTTCCCCAGAAATTGATGCAACAGAACCAGTTAAGGTTTTTTTCTGCTGTGTTCCATAACCTACTACCACCACTTCCTCTAATTTAGATACATCCTCAGCCATAACAACATTCATTGTAGCAGAGGCTCCAACTTCCTGAGTAACATAACCGATGTATGAAAAAACGATTGTAGCAGCATCTCCAACATTTAGCTGGAAATTACCATCAAAGTCTGATACTGTTCCATTACTAGTTCCCTTTTCAACTATACTAACTCCAGGAAGTGCATTACCCTCCTCATCAGCAACAGTACCACTGATTATATTTTGAGAAAAAATTAAGTTAGTTGATAGTAAAAAAGCGAACAATAAGAACAGATTTCTATAAATATTCTTTGTATTCATAATAACTATTTTTATTGTATTAGTTTTTTTGTTGTTTTGTAGTTGGTGAAGATAAATAAAAAAAATCTTCATTCCAACAATATCTCAATAAAACATACTTCAAATTTTTAAAAATTCAATAGAGAAGTTGTTTTTTTGAGATATTAACAAAAACCTATGATTTTTGTTGATAGTGGATTTTTATTAATTAAACGGAATTACCGTAAAACTGTAACTGTAATTTCCTGGATTAATTGTATACTTAGGCAGTGTTCGAGCACCCCAACTATTGTCACCCCCTACACCCATTTGTTTTAAATCAATATTTAAACTAATAAAGTCTCTTTTAGGTACATCGACAGGTTTTCTTTGCATTTTTACAAGTCTTTGTCTAACTGCTAATTTTTCACCAGCTTTTTGAGGAATTAAACCATCATCAAAATCCTCAATTGTATTGTAATGGGCACTAAATGAAATTAAAGGTTCACCTCTTATCTCAAATCCTATTTTGTCTTTATTTGAGACTTTAAACCATCTTACATCAGTTCTGTAACCATTTTCCTGTGGTCTAGAATAATCAAAACCTAAATCTTCTACCGAGCTCTCATAAAGCCCCACAAATGCTGAGGATTTTCTGTCTATGTAATTTTCGTGAGGACCTCTTCCATACCATACTACATCAGAATATTCTTCAGGAATTGTAAAATTCATGCCAAATCTTGGAATTTGAGCATCCTTTAAATTACCTCCGTAAACTAAATCATTTTTAACTTTTAAAACTCCCTTTGAATTAATTGTGTAGGTTATTTTATTGTTTGAACCTACATTATTTAATTTATAATTAACGACGACCTCTACTAAGTTTGCGTCTATTTTATTAGTAACAATACTTTCAAGCTGCCTAATATTTGACGCTGTTTTCCATTCAATGGATCTTAACGGTAAATTATTTCCATAATCATTATCTATTGATGCTCTCCAAAAATTTGTATAAGGACTAGACTTGATAAATTCATTATCACTAAAATTATAGCTAAGCAGAGAACCATTTTCTTTATCAAATACAAGACTGACCAAGCTGTTGGAAACTTTTAAGTTGACTTTATTGCTACTAATTTTTAATCTTTTGCCCTTGTTACTTGATCGCAAAGAGTATTCCGATCTCTTATAAAACATTTGATCTGAAATTAATATTTCTCCACTACTAACAAGCGGCTCTTTTCCTTTTGAAATACCATAGGCATTCACAAAATATTCAGCGAAAGGATCAAAAGAAAAATCTTTAAAGGGATTGTCAATAATTATGAAATCTTGAGGTTTGATATTAAAGCTCATCGATTCAGTTTTTACGCTTTGACCATTTTCAATTAAATCAAAGCGAAAATCTAAATCAATTAAATTTTTAAAGAAAAATCTGTTTTCAATTTTAATTTTATCTCCATTTCCGAGAATTGAAACTTTTGCATCTTGATAAACGTGCTTAACTTCATTCAAAGCAGGATGTGGAGTTCTATCTGGATTTACAAGACCGTTCATGCAAAAATTAGAGTCATTATAATAACTACTTGGTGCATAATCCCCACCATATGCCCAGTATTTCTTACCATCTTTAAATTCAGCAAGACCTTGATCAACAAAATCCCATATAAATCCACCTTGCATTTGTCTTTCTGCATACACCATATCCCACAAGTCTTTCAAGTTACCATTACTATTACCCATAGCATGAGAATATTCTGCCCAAATAAATGGTCTACTTGGGAATTTATTTAAATAAAACTTTCTCAAATTATTCATCTGAAAATACATCCATCCAAAAAAGTCAGTGTGAGGTTCTAAATCAATTCCAACAAGTTCTTTGTCAAGAGGTCTTTCGGAAGTTCTTTCATAAAAAACCAAGCGAGAAGAATCTTGCTCCTTTAACCACTTATATCCCTCTACGAAAATTGGCCCATCACCAGCTTCGTTGCCTAGAGACCATACAACTATTGATGGATAATTCTTATCTCTTTCGAACATACGAAGCCATCTGTCCATGTGCATTTCATCAAACTCAGGTTTATATGCAGGGGAATTTTCTTTTTTATAACCAAATCCATGACTCTCGACGTTTGCTTCGTCTATGACATAAAGGCCATACTTATCGCACAACTCATACCAATAAGGGTCATTTGGATAATGTGATGTTCTGACAGAATTAATATTATTTTTTTTCATGATTTCGATGTCTTTAATCATTGACTCTCTTGATACTACATGTCCAGTAAATTCATCATGTTCGTGTCTATTTACACCTTTAAATAATATTGGTTGATTGTTAATTAGAAATTGGCCATTCTTTAGTTCAATTCTTCGAAATCCAGTTTGAAAATCAATTTTTTGGTAAAAACCATCTGAATCCACTAGCTCAATAATTACATTATATAAATTAGGAATTTCAGCTGACCAAAGTTCTGGTGAGTTAACAACACCGTTTAGTGTTATTTTTTTTGATTGATTACTCTCAATAGTACCATTTTTTTCATTTTGATAAACAACATCTTGATCATTGAAAATTTTTGTTTTTAAAGTGTATTTTTTAGATAAGCTATTATAGTTTTTTAAATCAATCTCAAAATTTAAATCAGCTTTATCTAAATTATTACTTAGGCTACTTTTCAGGAAGTAGTCTCTTACTGCTAATTTAGGTTGAGCATATAAAAATATATCTCTTTCAATTCCACTTAGTCTCCAAAAGTCTTGATCTTCAATATATGTACCATCTGACCATCTTATTACCTTCATGACAAGTTGATTTAAACTTCCATTTAGGTATTTACTAATATCAAACTCTGCAGGTGTTTTACTTCCCTCACTATATCCAACAAATTCTCCATTAATCCACAGATAAAATGCTGAGTTTACAGCTCCAAAATGAATAAATATTTGCTTATCATTCCAATCTTTATCAACAGTAAATTCTCTATGATACAATCCTATTGGATTGTACTCTTTTGGCATATAAGGCGGATTAATTTCATATGGATAAACAATGTTAGTATATAAAGGAAAGTCGTCAGTATGGAATTGCCAGTTTGAAGGAACAGGAATCTTTTGCCAATCATCTTTAACGAAATCAGTTTTAAAAAAATCATTAGGAACTAAGTCATCATTCCTAAACAATTTGAAATTCCAAGTTCCATTTAAATATTTTGTAATTGAATCACCGTTAATGTCTTTTGGTATAAAAAATGAATGTGGTTCTTCTGTATTAATTTTAAAAGTTGATAAATCTTCCCACTCTTTGTATTGAGCGCTTGAAAATAAAACTGAAAAAATCAAAAAGATTCTTAAAATAGCATCCTTCATGTTAGTTGTTTTTCTAAATTTAAAATAAAATAATTAATATGAGAGTCTTTATTACAATAGTATTATCACTAATTTTTTGGTCATGTGAAAATGATAATTCAAAACCAAATATTTTATGGATTGTAACTGAAGACAATTCAATTCATTATATGAATCTTTATACAGATGGTGGAGCTGAAATGTCTCAAATTAATGCATTAGCTGATCAAGGTGTTGTCTTTGACAATGCGTTTTCAAATTCACCAGTCTGTTCAGTTGCAAGAAGTACTCTTATCACAGGTGTTTACGCACCCAGAGTTGGAACACAATACCACCGAAGAATGAATAGGGTTAAACTACCTGATGATGTAAAACCTCTTCCAGTATATTTAAAAGAGGTAGGTTATTACACTACAAATAATGCCAAAGAGGATTATAATTTTATAAAGGATGGTGAAATTTGGAACGAATCTTCAGGAAAAGCCACATATAAAAATCGAAAAGAAAATCAACCATTTTTCCATGTTCAGAATTTTCACAACACACACGAGGGTCAATTACATTTTAACAAACAACATCTTGAGGAAGCTCTAAAAAACAATAATTTAGATAGTATAACTCCTTTTCCATATCATCCTGATACACCAACTTTTAGATATACTCAATCATTACTTCACAATCACCATAAGGATGTTGATAAAGAAATAAAAAAATTTATAAATGATCTTGAAAATGAAGGATTATTGGATGATACAATTATTTTTTACTACGGAGACCACGGAGGTGTATTGCCAAGAAGTAAAGGCTATATATATGAAAGTGGATTAAATGTTCCTTTGGTTGTTAGAATTCCTGAAAAATTTAAAAAACTTTCCCCATTTAAAGCAGGTACGAGAACGTCTACATTTGTTGAATTTGTTGACTTAGTACCAACAGTTCTTTCATTGGCTGGAATTGATATTCCAAAATCAATAGATGGAAAAGCATTTTTAGGTAAAAAACTAAAGAAGTCTGAACTTGAAAAACGTAACTCAGCATTTGGTTATGCAGATAGATTTGATGAAAAATATGATCTAGTTAGATCACTAAGAAAGGGTAAATATAAATATATGAGAAACTACCAACCCTTTAATGTAGATGGTTTATATAACTTTTACAGATACAAAATGTTGGCATATAAAGAGTGGTACACCCTTTTTCAAGATGGAAAATTAAATGATATCCAAAGTCAATTTTTTAAACCTAAATCACCCGAGTCTTTGTATAACATTGAAGAGGATCCTCATGAAACAACAAATTTGGCAAATGATATTGCTTACAATGATATACTATTAACAATGAGAGAAGATTTAAATAATCATTTAATGTCAATCAATGATTTAAGTTTTCTTCCCGAGCCATATTTTTTAAAAAATGGAATTGATGACGTTGTAGAATATTCAGCTCAAAATAAAACATTAATAAAAAAACTTATTGAAACGTCAAACCTTCAACTTAAAGATTATGATGAAGTTTCATCTCAAATTAAAAACTCATTAAGTGATGATAATCCTTGGGTAAGATATTGGGGATTGATTGTATGTTCAAGCTTTGGAACTAAAGCAATGGAAAACAAGGATAAAATAAATACGATTTTTGAGAATGACTCTGAGAATTTAGTTAGAATGAGGGCAGCAGAATTTATGCTTTTAAATGATATTGAGTTGAATGATTCAAAAATAAATTCGCTATTAAAAAGATCAAATTTTGAAGCTGAAGCTAATCTCATGTTAAACACACTAGCTAATATCAAAACCATTAATCCAAAGTACAAGCTGAATCTTAATAAGAATGTTTTTCCAGAAAATTGGATACCACCAATTAGAGAGGAAAACGCCTTAGTTAATAGAAGAATGAATTATTTAACAGAGAATGAATAAAACACTATTAATAAAATTTAGTTGTTTTTTACTAATCACTGTTTCTTGTAGTAAAGAAACAATTGAAAAACCTAACATTGTTTTAATAGTTGCAGATGACTTGGGTTGGTCGGATCTATCTTACATGGGTTCAACCTACTATGAAACTCCCAACATTGATAAACTTTCTAAATCAGGGATGACATTTTACAATGGCTACGCCTCCGCTGCTAATTGCGCACCAAGCAGAGCAACAATGTTCTCTGGTAAATATCATACAGAACATGGTATTTATACTGTAAAAAATTCGGATAGGGGAAAAAGAAAAACAAGAAAAATAATTCCAATTGTTACAAAAAGTAATCTTGACTTGGATTTTTTTGTTATTCCGGAAATGCTTAAAGATTTGGGATATGTTAATGGACACTTTGGCAAATGGCATTTGGGGGATATCGGTTTTCATCCAGAAAATAGCGGATTTGATGTTAATATTGGAGGCAATAAGCATGGAGGACCTGGCGGATATTTTTCACCATACAAGTATACCAACATGGATGATGGTCCAAAAGGAGAATATTTAACTGATCGAATTGGAGATGAAGTTGTCAATTTTATTGAAAACAACACAGAAAATAATTTTTTCGCATATGTTCCTTTTTTCTCTGTTCACACACCAATACAATCCAAACCTGATTATCAAAAAAAATACAGAAATAAAAATTCCAATGAATATCACAACCGTGCAGATTATGCTGGAATGATTCAATCATTAGATGAAAATGTTGGAAAAATAATAGATAAAATTGATGAATTGAACTTGTCTGAAAATACACTAATTATATTCACTTCCGATAATGGGGGAATTAGAGCAATTTCCAACCAATATCCACTTAGAGCCGGAAAAGGGTCGTATTATGAGGGAGGAATTAAAGTGCCATTGATTTTTAGTTGGAAAGGAAAAATTGATGCTGAATCTAAATCTTATGAAAGAGTTTCAAACCTAGACTTTTACCCTACTATAAAAAAATTGGTTGGGTACAACAAACAAATCGATTTAGATGGAAAGGATATTTCACCAATTTTTAATGGTAAAAAATTTAGCAAAAGAGAACTTTACTTCCATTTCCCTGTTTATTTAGAAGCATATAATGTTCATAAAGATAATGGCACTGATCCTCTATTTAGAACAAGGCCCGGCACAGTTGTAATTAAAGATAACTGGAAATTACATCACTATTACGAAGACAATAAATTTGAGTTATACAATCTTGAAAAAGATATTTCAGAATCTACCAACCTTGCCGATATTAATATTGAAAAAAAGAATGAGCTTTTATCTAAATTAAATAATTGGAGAAAAACTAGAAATGCTCCAATCCCTAGCAAATTAAACGCTTACTATGATCAAAAATATGTTGATAGTTTAATGTTCTTAATCAATAAAAATTATATATCGGGTAAGGTGAATAATAATGAGTAGGTTAGTGATTTGAACACATGTTTAATATTTGAATCTATCAGGATTTAGTTTATTGTAGAGTTCATTATTTGAGAGTCCAAGAAATATTGGATTAATTGTCTTTTCATTCCATTGCATTATTTTTGATCTTAAATCATTTGTAATCTCTGGGAAATCCAAAGCAATATTATTTTGCTCTGAAATATCTTTTTCAAGGTCATACAAATAGTTATTACCATCCTCATCAATAATCATCTTATAATTTTTAGACCTTACAGCAAATCTATCATTTCCCCTAATTGTATCATTATTTACAATTTTAAAATCACCATTTATTTTCCAGAACAGACTTTCGTGCGGAGTACCAGATTTTTCACCAAGTACATATGGTAAAATATTTTTCCCATGAATTTTATTTGGAAGTTCTAAGTCCGGATTAATTATTGACTTCATTGTTGCAAAAATATCAAATGAGCTCACTGGATTATCATAAGTAATTTTGGGCTTTATTTTTTTAGGCCATTGCATAAAAAATGGTGTTCTTACACCACCCTCACCCAAATCACTGCCTTTGTAGCCACTAAAAGGTGAATTTGCTCCATCTTTATCTGTCCATTTTTTTTTGGGGGCTCCATTATCAGAAAGAAAGAAAACAATAGTATTATCATAGATTTTTTCTTCTTTAAGTTTTGTAAGAATTTTACCGATTCCATCATCCATGGAACTTATCATTCCAGCATATATTTTTCTTAGTGGATTCTCTATATTAGGAAATCTATTGACATATTTTTCTGGTGCCTGTATTGGACCATGTGGAGCATTATACGGCAAAAAAAGAAAGAAAGGTTTCTTTGAATTATTTTCAATGAATTTTACAGCCTCGTCACTAAATTCATCAGTTAAATAATCATCTATCTCAACTCTGGAAGTGTTCCTTAAAATTTTTGTTCGATAAGCTTGGTTATGAGCCTTAACTTCTGTTTCATCTTTGAGAGTCAACTCTTCTGGCAGATATCTATGTCCGCCTGTAAGATGCCCAAAAAACTCATCAAATCCTCTACTGTTAGGTCTCAATGATTCATGTGCTCCTAAATGCCATTTTCCAATTATTCCAGTTACATAATCTTTGGTCTTAAATAAATCTGCCATTGTAAATTCGCTGAGGGGTAAACCCATATTTGGATCTTTTGGGGCAAATAATATATTTCTCCCATATCCAAAAAAGTCTGGATAACGTCCAGTCAATATGCCAGCTCTACTTGGTGAACAAAAAGGTGTTGTTAAGTAACCACTTGTAAAAAATACACCATTATTACCTATATCATCAATATTAGGTGTTGATATATCACTAGTGCCATGAAAACTAATATCATTATAGCCTAAGTCATCAGCAAAAATGATGATTACATTGGGTAAAGTATTTTCTTGAGAATTACAAGAAAAAATAAATAAGCATGTAAGAAAAATTATATTTTTCATAAGTTAGTATTACTAAACTTCAACTAATTTAAAAATTATTATGAAAGCAAAATTCCTTCTTCTACTTTTTACTTTTTTACTCTCGTGTAATTCAGAAAAAAATATTCAACCAAACGTAGTTCTAATTTATTTAGATGATTTAGGATATGGTGATGTAAGTTCTTATGAATTAGGAACTTTAGAGACCCCAAACATGGACAAAATTGCAAATGGGGGTATAAGGTTTACAAATGGATATGCAAGCTCGGCTACTTGTAGTCCAAGCAGATACGCCCTGATGACAGGAACATATCCTTGGAGAAATAAGAAAGCTAAGATCATTACTGGTGGAAATTTGATTATTGATGAAAATGAGATGACATTGCCAAAGATGTTTAAATCAATGGGTTATGAGACTGGAGTTGTTGGAAAATGGCATTTAGGTCTTGGGAAAGATGGTCCAGTTGATTATAACAGCTTAATTAGTCCAGGACCAAATGAGGTTGGGTTTGATCACTCATATATTATGGCCGATACTCAAGACAGAGTTCCTACTGTTTACATTGAAAATGGTAATGTTGTAAATCTTGATCCGAATGATCCCATTGAGATTAATTTTGGCAATGATGATTATGGATTACCGAGTGGTACAAAAAATCCAGAGCTACTAACGATGAAATGGCATCATGGTCACAACAAAGCTATTGTAAATGGTGTCCCACGAATTGGATATATGAAAGGTGGTGAAAAAGCAAAATGGAGCGATATTGATATGGCAGATGAGTTTATAAATAAAGCAAAAGAATATTTAGATACTGTCAAGGATAAACCATTTTTTCTATTTTACTCGCTTCAGCAACCACATGTTCCAAGAACGCCTCACCCGAGATTTGTTGGAACTTCAGGAATGGGACCTAGAGGTGATGTTATTAAAGAGGCTGATTGGTGTATTGGAGAAATGTATAATTACCTTGAAGAAAATGGTATATTAGAAAATACCATAATTATTATTTCAAGTGATAATGGGCCCGTTTTAAATGATGGGTACTATGATGATGCGGTTGAAAAATTGGGAGATCATACTCCTGCTGGAAATTTAAGAGGTGGTAAATACAGTTTGTATGAAGCAGGGACAAGAGTCCCTTTTATTACATACTGGAAAGGTAAAATTAAACCTCAAGTATCTGATGAAGTTGTTACTCAAATTGATTTCTTAAATTCATTTTCATCACTATTGGGATCTAATATCAAATCTAATGATGGTGTCGATTTATCAAGTGTATTTTTTGAAAATACAGGTAAAGGAAGGGATGAGCTAGTAATCGAAGCAACTTCTAGGACAGCTTTTAGACAAAATAATTGGGTGATGATTCCACCATATAACCTCCCAGCTTTAAATCCACGTGTTAATATTGAATTAGGTAACTCAAAAGATTATTTATTATTCAATTTGGATAATGATATTTCTCAACAAAATGATTTGTCAAAAACCAATCCTGATAAACTAAATGATATGATTACTAGGTATGAGGAAATCCTGGGCAAAGACAAAAAAGAAGCTGAAAAACTTGAACTTGAATAATTTTTAATGCAAGTACTAGTAACAGGTGGTTTAGGTTACATAGGTTCTCATACAAGCGTTTTATTGCTAGAAAAAGGGTATGATTTGGTAATCGTTGACGATCTATCAAATTCTAATGAAAAAGTAATTGAAAATATATCTCAGATTACAAGTAAAGTTCCAGTTTTTGAAAAAATTGACCTAAAAGATAAAGAGTCTGTATCTAAACTTTTTAATAATTATGATTTTGATGGAATTATTCACTTTGCTGCTCATAAATCAGTGAATGAAAGTGTTAATTATCCTGACAAATATTTTAAAAACAATGTGGGTTCGCTTGAAAATATTATTTATGAAATACAAAAATTAAAAAAGCCGATGAATTTTATTTTTAGTTCCAGCTGTACTGTTTATGGTCAAGCTGATTCAATGCCTATAAATGAAGGTTTTGAGCTTAAAAAAGCAGAGTCGCCTTATGGTCAATCTAAAAGAAAGTGCGAAGAAATTCTTGAAAATTTTCACAAAGCTGGACATAACTTTAAAAATATCACTTTAAGATACTTTAATCCTATTGGGGCACATCCTACATCTCTAATTGGAGAGCTTCCAATTGGTATCCCTGAAAATCTTGTTCCATACATTACCCAAACTGCTGTAGGTAAAAGAGATCACCTAACTGTATTTGGAAATGATTATGATACAAATGATGGAACATGTGTTAGAGATTATATTCACATTATGGACTTAGCAGAAGTACATATAACTTGTCTGGAAAAACTAATGAATATAAAAGATAATAGTTTCTTTAACGTATATAATGTAGGGACTGGTAAAGGGACTTCAGTTTTGGAATTAATTAATCTTTTTGAAAATGTAAATCAACTAAAATTAAATTATAAAATTGGAAAAAGAAGAGATGGTGATGTAGTTATAGCATATGCAGATACATCAAAAATCAAAAATGAGTTGAATTGGACAACAAAATACAGTTTAGAAAATGCCTTAAAAACAGCATGGAATTGGGAATTGAATATTAATAAAAATGAATAGGAAAATTAAAGTTGAATCACCCGGCAGAATTAATTTAATAGGAGAACATGTTGATTATAATGGAGGCTCAGTTCTGCCTGGTGCAATAGATAAAAAAGTTGAGTTTTTAATTGAAAATATTGAGGGAAATAAATGTATAATTGAATCAAAAACAATCAATAAAAAATTTGAGTTTGAATTTTCAAACCTCAAAAAATCAAAAGAGCATTGGCAAAATTATATTATTGGTACTGTAAACAATTTAATAAATAAGAAAAAACAAACAATCTCATCTTTTAAATGTGTGATTAAAAGCAGTTTACCTATTGGTGCTGGAATTAGTTCATCATCTGCATTAATTTCAGGATTAGCATCTGGGTTAATCGAAATTAACAACCTTCAAATTGACAAAAATGAAATTGTTGATATTGTTAGTGATGTCGAACACAATTATATCGGTCTCAAAGGAGGAATAATGGATCAGTTCACCATCCTAAATGGTAAAAAAAATAAATTAATACACTTGGAATGTTATTCAAGAAATTTTAATTACGTAAATGCAGATTTTAATGATTTTCAAATAATTCTTCTAAATACTAATGTGGAACATAATCTTGCTAATACAGCTTACAATGACAGAGTTGAAGAGTGTGATAATGCTCTAAAAATAATTAACAATAAATTCAATAATAATTACTCGACATTATGTGATGTAAGTCCACATTTAGTTTCCGAACTTAAAAATATTTTGGAGACTAAAATCTATAATAGGGCATCATTTGTAATTAATGAAAATCAAAGGACATATGATGCTGCAAAAAAACTCAATGAGTCTAAGTTTTATGACCTAGGTGGCTTAATGTATAAATCACATTTAGGGTTAAAAGACCTTTATGAAGTTAGTTGTGATGAATTAGATTTTTTGGTGGATTTGACAAAGCCATTTAGAAAAATTTTAGGTGCTAGAATGATGGGGGGAGGATTTGGTGGATGTACAATAAATCTTGTTGAGAAATCTTTTAAAAATGAGTTTATAGAAAAAGCAAGCAAAAGCTATAAAGACAAATTTAGAATTGACTTGACTCCAATCGAAATTACAATATGCAATGGTGTAAAAATAAAAAACCTACAAACAGATTGATTGTATAAACTCCTGTTATACAAGTTTAAGGCTAACTATATATTCGAAAATCCCCTTAGGGCGCGCTCTAGCATACAGACTCACCTTTTTTAAAAAAAATAGTGTTGAGTTTACCAATTTAAATCTGCTGTAGGTAAAATTATATTTTAATGAACGTTTAACTAAAGTCTTGAATCTATCAATTCTTTAATTTTATTTAGCTTCTCTCCTATTTCAAATACCTCTTTGTCATCATCATTGGAAAATGTTTTGCTCTGACTTAATATTTGAAGAGCACACATCGCTAGACTGTCTTGCTTATCTCTTACTGCATACTTGCTCTCATAATCATTTATCATTTGATTAATTTGCTTAGCAGCTTTCCTCAATATTTCCTCTTGATTTGTATCTACACTTAGAGGATACACCCTGTTACCAATATTTAATTTAATTTTTTGCATTATCCCATTAAATTTAAAATACAATTATCAATTTCATCAATCATTTTTCTTATTTTTTTCTTTGCTAATTTCTTATCTGATTGATTGTATATAATATTAGAAAACTTTAAAGAATCATATTTTTCTTTTAATTTTTTAATTTCATCTTCTTTGTTAAGCAGGCTAATCTTGACAGAGTTTAAATCTTCCAAAATCTTATCATTATTTTTTTTTAACAAATCATAACTTTTTAAAAGCTGATTAATTTTTTCATATAACTCATCAACATTTTTTAATGTTTCTTTCATAATAAGCTACTATTACATAAATTTAAGTTTATATATAATTATAACCAATACTTTAATTAAAATCTATTTGAAAAATTTAATTTTAGTTTTTATCGTATTATTTTCTAATCTAATTTTTTCGCAGGAAAAAGGCACAAAGAAGCTTGAATCACCAATTGATTTTCCTATTCTTCTCAGTGGAAATTTTGGAGAGCTAAGGTCAAGTGGCTTTCACTCTGGTATTGATATAAAAACCAAAGGAAAAGAGGGAATTGATATAAGAGCTATTGACTCTGGTTATGTATCAAGAGTACAGGTTTCAACTAGCGGTTTTGGCAAGGTTGTTTACATTAATCATGGAAATAATTTAACAACAGTATATGCTCACCTAAGTAAGTTCAGTGATAAGATAGAAAAAATCATAAATGAGCTTCAGTATAAAATGAAAAAATACGAGGTTCGAAAGTTTTTTAGACCTGATGAATTAAAAATTGGAAAAAAGGAAATTATTGGTTTATCAGGGAATACAGGTAGTTCTTTTGGCCCTCATCTTCATTTTGAAATTAGAAAAACAAATGAAGAATTACCAATCAATCCATTATTCTACAACTTTGATGTAATTGACACAATTCGACCTTACTTAAAGAACTTTTTTTTATATGGTATTAAGAATGGTCTACTTAGGAAAAAACAACTTAAACTTTTAAAAATTAATGACAGTACATTTACAGCAAACACAATAAAAACTACAGATACTATTGGTTTCGGAGTTGTATCATATGATAGACAAAATAAAACCAATAATATTTTTGGTAATTATAAATACTCTCTATTCAAAAATGACTCGTTGAACTTTGAATTAATTTTTGATTCATTTACTTTTTCAGAAAAACCATATCAAAAAAAATATATTGATAATGAATATTATGTGCTTAAAAAATCTAGAATTGTTAAATTATTTGGGGACAAAAACAATAATTTAAGTTTTGTGAAAGGAAAAAATGAAGGACTAATAATTAAGAAAGGTGATAAACATAATATAACTGTAAAACTCAGTGATTATGATAATAATAATACCTATATAAATCTCAAAATAGTTGGAGATAGTACTAATTTTAAATATGATAAACAAGTAGAAACGCCCTTCAATAAATTAATTGATTTTAATAAAAAGTATAATTTTTCATACAATGGTCACGAGCTGATTATTGAAAAAAATACTTTTGATAGAAAGTCAAAAATTTTACACAAATATGAAAACGATACCTTATATGCATACAATCCTTTTTTGATAGCGTGGAAAAATTTTGAAATAAAATATCCAACCGATGCTTTGAATGATAGACAATATTTAGCCAGATTAAATTATGATGGGTCAAAAAACTTTGTTACCAATTCTATTAAAGATGGGTATTACCAGTTTAAAACCAAAACCACAGGAAAATTTTTTATTGATATTGATTCCTTACAACCAACAGTTATTAGAAATAAAAGAATTAATTATAAAAATCAAATTCAATATTACATAAATGACAAAGAAACTGGCATTAAAAATTACAGAGGAAAAATTAATGACCAGTGGGCATTATTTGAATATGAACCAAAATTGAAAAAAATATTTTTCAGAAATGACACACTGATAAAACCAAATAAGGTCAATAAGGTAGAAATATATGTAGAAGATTTAGTTGGAAATTCAATAAGTGTAATTGATTCTTTATTATTTTAATTTTCCTCAACAAAATTTTTTAAAAAATCCACTACATAATTGACTTCCTCGATTGTATTAAGCTTTGAAAAAGAAAACCTCAAAGATATTTTTTTCATATCATCATTAGAAAGCATCTCTGATAAGACGTGAGATGGTTGAGAACTGCCGGATTGACAAGCACTACCAGATGAACATGAAATTCCTGCTAAATCTAATTTGAAATTTAAAATTGTTTTTTTATCAATATTTATCGGCAAACATAAATTTAAAATTGCGTATGAAGATTCATTTATATTGTGTTTTCCATTTATCTTAGTTTCAGGAATTCTTTCCATAACTGATTTGATAAAATGATCTTTTAATTCTGTTACTTTTTTTGAATCATTTTCTAAGTTTTCATATGAAATATCAATTGCAGTTTTCAAACCAACAATGTTGTGTATACTTTCTGTTCCTCCTCTGTAACCTCTTTCTTGGGCTCCACCCTCAATAAATGGTTTTACTGTTTGTCCATTTTTTATGTAAGCAAATCCTACACCTTTAGGTCCATGGAATTTATGCGCAGAACAGGTAATAAAATCGATATTAATCTTATGCAAATCTATGTTGTAATGTCCAATTGTCTGAACAGTATCGCTATGAAATAAAGAATTATTTGATTTACAAATTTTTCCAAATTCCTCTAAATCTATCATTGTTCCAGTCTCGTTATTTATGTGCATTAAGCTAACTAAAGTTTTTTTATTAGAGTTCTCCAAATATTCTATTAGCTGCTGTTTATTTGGAAGACCGAATTCATCTACATCTAAAAATAAAATTTTGATGTCTCTTTCTTTTGCGATTGATTCAATTGAGTTTAAAACTGCTTTATGTTCAATTTTAGTACTAATAATTCTTTCTATATTTTGAGCTGTTACAACAGCTTTAATTATCATGTTATTAGACTCGGTACCTCCAGATGTAAAAATAATTTCTTTAGGGTTGACATTAAATTTCTCAGCGATAGTTTTTCTAGATAATTCTAAAATTGCTTTCGAGTTTCTTCCATGTGAGTGAGTTGATGATGGATTACCATAATTAACTTTCATAGCCTTCATCATTTCTGAAATTACTTTTTTAGATATTTCAGTTGTAGCAGCATTATCAAAATATATTTTTTTCATGGAAAATTACTTTTCAAAGATATGTGATTTTGCTTAGTTTTATATAATCAATATGATCAATAAAATTTCAAGTAAAGAGAGTTCATTATTTAAATATGCAAAAAAGCTAATATCTAAATCTAATTTTAGAAAAAGAGAAAAGAAATT
>Ga0208624_1000200_pt1 | contig 31180 bp, 18 predicted proteins | sample Knorr_S23_td_DCM_FD_185607 | JGI IMG/M metagenome (GOLD analysis project Ga0208624, IMG submission 185607) | Marine microbial communities from Southern Atlantic Ocean transect - Knorr_S23_td_DCM_ad_71m_LV_A (SPAdes) (version 2) | ecosystem: Environmental > Aquatic > Marine > Oceanic | place... | reverse complement strand
GTACCATGAAACTAATCGTTGGACTGGGAAACCCCGGCAAGAAATACCAGGACACCCGACACAATATCGGTTGGCAGATCTTGGCGGAACTCGCTCAAAGGCATGCAACCAGTAAGCCTCGGGCAAAGTTCGAAGGGGAAGTAGTAGAAACACAATTCGGTACTGAAAAGGGCTTATTACTTTGCCCTATGACGTATATGAACGCAAGCGGCCGAAGTGTTCGGCCTGCAAGCGATTTTTATAAATTGTCCCCCCAGGACATACTCATCATTTGTGATGATATTAGCCTGCCGGTTGGCATGATGAGGTTCCGGCCTCAGGGTTCCTCCGGCGGACAAAATGGCCTGAAAGACATCATTCACAAATTGGGAACTGATAAAATCCCCCGTTTGCGAATTGGTGTTGGTCAGCCTCCCTCCCAATGGGATACGGCGGACTACGTCTTGAGCAAGTTCTCCAAATCCGAAACGACTGAGATTAAACTAGCAGTCGGGCGGGCGGCGGGAGCGGTGCCAGATTGGGTTCATCGCGGAATCGACTTCTGCATGAATCAATACAACCGAAAACAACATACGAACTCACACGAAAACTAACGATACCAAAACTGGTCTGGGAAACGTACTCCCAAATTTGTGTGACGAAGTACTAGGAGATTTTACATTGGCTGCAAACGTTTACGAATGCATGTTCATCCTCGATTCCAACCGATACGCTCGTGACCCTCACGGTGTTCAGGAGTCGATCGACAGCGCTACAACCTCTCTTGGCGGAGAGATCCAAGTTTCGCGTCTGTGGAGCGAGCAGAAACTGGCTTACCCAATCAATGGGCACCGGAAGGGTACCTATTGGTTGACCTATTTCCGACTCGAAGGCACCAAATTGAGTGAATTTGAAAGAGCAATTCAACTCAATGATAATGTCATGCGAAGTCTGACGCTGAAAATCGACCCGCGTCTTGTCGATCACCTGATCGCGCACGCCAAGGGCGAAACTCCAGTCGAAATGCCGGAAGAAGATGCCGATAATACTGCAGAAGCAACTAAAGAAGTTGTTGCTGAGTAAGGCAATTGCAGTAGAGCCAATCTTGGTATTTTGAAATTGGCAATGGCCAATTAGAAAATGCGATGATTTACTTGCTGTTGTAGTTTTGCTCTGATACACTGCGCCGAATCGGCAAATGTATCATATAAAAGCTCAAGGAATTTAACAAAGGAGTGTTGGCAAATGGCGAGCTTTAATAAAGTTATCCTCATGGGTAATCTGACACGGGACGTCGAATTAAAGTACACATCGAGTCAAACGGCTGTGACAGAAATAACTGTGGCAGTGAATGATCGAAGACGAGGCCAGGACGGCCAGTGGCAAGACGAAACAACTTTCGTTGATGTCACTTTGTGGGGGCGGACAGCCGAAGTGGCCGACCAATACCTCGGTAAAGGTTCTGGAGTTATGATTGAAGGTCGACTCCGCCTCGACCAATGGGAAGACAAACAAACCGGGCAACGACGTAGTCGACTGCGAGTTACCGGTGATAGGATGCAGATGTTGCCTCGCGGTGGCGGTGGCGGCGGTGCTCCTCAACAAGGAGGATCTAATCAAAATAGCCAGTCATCTGGCGGCTATGGAGACTCAGGACCTCAGTATGGTGGTGGAGGCAGCTACAGCGGAGCTCCCGCTCAGTCTGACCCACCCCAGCAGGACAATGGTTCAGGATTCTACAACGATCCGCCAGCGTCACCGGGAATGCCGCCAGCAGATGACGATATCCCGTTTTAATAAAAATGACAACTGACACCCGATTTCAAGTGACATAAAGTTATGCCAAGAAGCCCCGAAACAAAACGCGCATTCAAACGACTTCCAAAAGGTCCCAATGGAGGTATCGAACTTCTGCTAATCCAGTCCGTCGATAACTTGGGGCACTCAGGCGACATCGTCGAAGTGAAGCCTGGTTTTGCAAACAACTACCTCATCCCTCAGGGACTGGCAACGGTTGCAAACGAACACCATAAACGCATGGTCGAAAAGCACCGTGCCAAAATCCGAGCACAGCAGGAAGCTCGTCTGGCCGGATTGCGTGAAATCGCTGATAAGATCAACGAAGAAAGCGTCACGATCGAATCCAAGGCTAATGAAGAAGGCGTACTCTACGGTAGTGTTGGCGTTGCCGAAATCGTGGAAGGCCTACGTGGTAAAGACATTCAGGTCAACAACGAACACGTTCTACTCGATGGCCAAATCAAAGAACACGGCTTATTCCCTGTTCAGATTCGATTGCATCAGGATATCGAACTTGCTGAACTCAAAGTTTGGGTCGTCCCACCTGCTGGGGACGAATAAACACTAGGTAGTCGACTTCGACCACCCTGCAAACACCAGTCCTGCCCGCACTCCTGCTTGAATCAAGCAACTTTGCGGGCAGGGCTTTTTTACTTAGCTACGATTCCAAAGTATTCTCCCCATTCCCTAATCAGGTACAATGGGGAATCCAATCTCATCACTACCCAACTCCTCGCAACGACCTCAAACGTTATGGCAACTGCCCCCAAGAAACGAAGCGCAGCCATTGAACAAACCTCAGATATTCTGCAACGCCAGCCGCCTTATGATCTGGATGCAGAACGAGGTGTTTTGGGGAGTATCCTGCTTAAGCCAGACATCATGGATGAAGTCTTGCTAGTTGTCCGCAAGGATGACTTCTTTGATGAAGCTAACAGCAAACTATATCAGGTCATGCTTGAAATGCATGACAATGCCAAAAAGATTGACGCGATGCTCTTAGTTGCTGAGCTAAAGTCTCAAAGCCTTTATGAATTGATCGGTGGCACCAAATATCTGGCCGAATTGGGTGCCGCCGTTCCGAATGCAGCCCATGCCGTCTACTACGGGGAAATCGTTCGCGAAAAAGCAATCTATCGCTCGCTCATCAACGTTGGTACGGAGATTCTCCGAGAAGCATACGAACAGGCCGTGGACTGCCGCGCGTTGTTAAGTCAGGCCGAGCAAAAGGTTTATAGCATCGCCGATGCCAGAGGAGGCCAAAGTGTTTCCAAGCTGGACGAAATCCTCCATAAGGCGATGGACCGGATGGAAGCTCGTATGAGCGGCGAACAAACCGAGGATGGAGTCGAAACACACTTTACCGAACTTGACCGTATGATGGGAGGCTTTCATGCCAACGAACTGCTGATTCTTGCCGCACGGCCATCGATGGGCAAAACAGCTTTGGCAATGAACATCGCCGAAAATGTCGTCCACCTCGGAAAAGCTCCTGTTCTCTTTATTAGTCTCGAAATGTCTCAATTGGAACTCTGTGACAGATTGCTCTGTAGTGCTGCCCGAGTGAATGGGCATAAGATGCGAAATGGTACTATCTCCAACGAAGATCGTGCCAAGTTAGTCGAAAAAGCTGGTGAACTGGCCAACGCCCCTCTCTATGTCGATGATTCCCCAACACGAACTGTGAGCGAAATTGCTTCCGCAGCCAGACGAATCCAACGCACGCATAATGGGCACCTCGGATTAATCGTCATCGACTACCTGCAGCTGATTGAACCAGACAATGCCCGTGACCCGCGTCAGGAACAAGTGGCTCGTATCGCTCGACGACTCAAAGGGCTGGCACGTGACCTCAAGGTGCCCGTCCTTTGCTTGGCGCAGCTGAATCGGCAGGCTGAAGGATCGGCTGACCATCGTCCAAAGCTAAGCCATTTACGTGAATCGGGTGCTATTGAACAGGATGCCGATGTGGTCATGTTTATCCACCGTGAAGAATATTATCGTCGAGGTGAAGATGCAGAGCAATTCGCTGGCCTGGCTGAAATCATCATCGCCAAACAAAGAAATGGTCCGGTAGGGGAAATTGAAGTCCTATGGCAAAAAGACTTTACACGCTTCGTGGATAAGGCCCCCGAACGACTGCAGGCCTTCGATGATTTTAATTCTGGTGCAGAATCCGGTGTTGCTGGAGGCGACCCTTTCTAAACTCGGTCGTTTTTTAAACAACTCCTCCATTTTTTTGCAGACTTCCTCCTGATTGCGGCTCAAATCTGTATTGCCGCCAACCTCTGTTTTGCGTTATTTTCGCGTAACTTCCGGCGTCTTACGTGCGCGCTGACTACGCATTTCTCTGGAAGCCAATAATCCGACTAATCACATCGAACTTTTTACGTTTCTGTCGACTATAGCACCACTTGTATGACAAATAAGCGCCATCCTCGAATGAATGAATCTTATCTGCAGCGTCTTGGAACCTGCCTGATGTGCCTGTTCCTGTGCCCCACTCTGCTGGCTCAGCAACCTCTTATTGGTAATGCTGCATTCCGCCCTGGATCGACCGGACAAGTGCAACAAGCAAGTGGAATATTCCCCAATACAGGACGCCCCCCTCGTACACAAAGCCTAAATCGACAACCAGGTACACCAGGTACTCGTGGTCCTGCTCAGGACAGTTCCCCTAAAACGGTAGACGAACTGCAAAAAGAAGAAGAGAAAAAGCACCTGCAGTATCACGGCCTTCCTGTTGCCTCTATCGAATTCAAAGGAAATCAATTCCTCACCGGCGAGCGACTTTACGGTACGATTAAGACTCGAATTGACCGATCGTTCGATGCAACCGTGATTCAGGAGGATGTGCGATCCTTATACGGCACGGGACTTATCCGCGACGTGCGTTTGCTAATCAAACAATCCAATCTCGGGCTGCACCTTACGTTTGAACTCTTTGAACGCCCCACGATTGCGACCGTTCGCTACATCGGCAATCGCATGTACTTGGACAAGAAACTAACCAAAGAGACAGACCTCAAAGCTGGAGATGCTCTGGATCTGTTCTCCATCGAAGATGCGAAACGGAAAATTGAGGAATTGTATCACGAACACGGATTCCCCAAAGCTCACGTGTCGGTACTGGAAGGACTTCAGCCTGGTGAACGAAATGTGGTGTTCTACGTAAATGAAGGCCCGAGAGAAAAGATCGCCGCTATTCAAGTGGTTGGCAATAACCCTCATCTCGCACAGGATGCCAGACTCCTGACACTATTCGAATCCAAAGCTAAATTGACCAACTGGATCATTGGCGGCGACTATATTCCAACTCGTGTGGAAAGCGATATGGAGAAACTTGTTGCCTACTACAGAAACCTAGGGTACTTCCAGGCGACCGTTGGCCGCCAGATCGACTATGACGAATCAGGGCATTGGGTCACACTCCGGTTCATCGTAAATGAAGGGCCGCGTTACCGTATCACAGCGATGCGAGTCGAAGGAAATCAGCACGTCTCCTCCGAGTCACTCAACCAACTTATCTCCACTCGGTCCGGAGACTACTTTCTACGTGGCCAGCTAAATGAAGACCTCGACGCTCTGCGGGAAATCTACGGGAAACTCGGATATATCTACTCAACCATCACTACCGACATCCGCTTTCAGGAGACGCCCGGAGAATTGGAGTTGGTCTTTTCTGTCGACGAAGGCGAACAATTCAAAGTGGGGGAAATCGCTGTCCACATTTCAGGAATTGCACCACACACTAAAAATTCAGTCGTCTTAAACAGACTCTCACTTATCCCCGGTGATCTGGCCAGTAATCAGGAAATGCGTTCAAGTGAACGGCGTTTGCGACACAGCTCTTTGTTTAACGATGGAGCCATGATGGGGTCGCCCCCAACCATCGTCGTACGCACTGAAGAAATTGAGACGAATAGTCCGGAAGATTCCGGGCTGCCACCAGCTCCTAACCCAAAGGCCGCTACCGGACCAACAACGGATTCGATCCGAGGTCAGAGTCCGGAACGACCAAATATCCAGCAAGTCGATCGCACCTCCGCATTTCAGCTCTCGCCAAAACCTGCAACATGGATTACCAACCGATAACGCAATGACCTTTCAAATACTACGTAATTCTAAAACAATGCTTGCTCTGGTCAGCTTCACGCTTGCCGGTGTGCTAACTGGTTGTACATCCAATTTGGCGCCCAATCCAACTGCAGTTGAACAGATCTCGGGCAAACAGCGAACCCTCAAGCAACTAACCGAATCAGATGCTCAGCGTTCAGTTGTCAGCAACGCCTCGGAAGACAGACGAGAGGTATCTCAGCCTCAGACGAGTACCCCCGCAAACGAAAGCAAAACGACGAGGCAAGCTGCCGTAGAATTGCAAACAACCCCCGACGAATCCCTCATCCCACAATTTGACGACTCTGCTCTTCACACTCCGGCCCCTGATGCCACTATTATCCGGGGTCAAAGTCCCGTCACCAACGCGGACTTCGTTGAACTATCCAATCCTTCCAAAGTCTTACGTGTCGATGACCAGTTGCAATTAGCTCAAGCCGAAGAGGAACTTGCCCCAAATGACAACTCGGTAAGACCGCTTTTTGATCCTAATGCCGCCATGAATTCAATTCCCTTCGACGTTTACGTGGAAGAGGGCCGAACCGGCCGTTTCATGTTCGGCGTGGGCGTCAATTCCGATGCCGGTGTAACAGGACAAATCGTAATCGATGAACGAAACTTCGATTATCATGCTGTACCTGATAGCTGGGAAGATTTTGCAGAGGGACGGGCATTCCGAGGTGGAGGCCAAGGATTTCGCCTCGAAGCTATGCCTGGTGAATTCTGGGAAAGATACATGCTGCAATACTCGGACCCTTACTTTCGGGATACGAAGGTAAGCCTGAACACCAGCGCATTTATGTATGACCGAATTTATCGCGACTGGGATGAAAAACGAGCTGGAGGTCGATTCGGATTTGGCTATCGCTTAAACCCTGACTTAAGCGTCAATTTAAGTGCCCGTTTGGAACGAATTAAGCTCACAGATCCCTCTATCACAGGGGTTGCCGATTTGGATGATGCCCTGGGACACAACGATCTCGTTGGTCTCAAAGTCGGACTCAGTCATGACACCCGCGATACCCCATTTCTTGCGACGGAAGGGTATTACTTCAACACATCCTTCGAACAAGTTCTCGGGGATTATGTTTACCCCCGGGGAAGTATTGAATACCGCAAATATTATCTGATACGTGAACGTGCGGATGGCTCTGGACGACACACATTCTCATGGCGACTACAGTATGACATCACCGGCGAGGACACTCCGCTATATGACCACTATTTTGCCGGTGGATATTCGACAATGCGTGGGTTTGAATTCCGTGGAGCTTCCCCCGAAGAAAATGGAGTACGTGTTGGTGGACACCAACGCTTCCTGGGCACGTTGCAGTATCTGTTTCCCTTCACAGCCGACGATATGCTTAAAGGTGTAGTCTTCACAGACTTTGGAACAGTCGAGCAGGACTACAGCGTTCATGCGGAAAACTTCCGCGTAGTCGTGGGGGCAGGACTAAGAATCTCCATGCCATTTATGTCCCAAGCGCCGTTTGCCCTCGATTTTGGATTCCCAATCCACCATGCTGACACCGATGACAAGCAAGTGTTTAGTTTCTATATGGGATTCAGTCGCGGCTAAATTACAAGTTCAACATTATGATCATCGTCAATACGATCATCAGTGCACCGATCACCCACACCATAATGTTCTTGTTCTTTTTGAATTGTTCCTTTTCGTCTGATGTACGACTGAGCAACTCAATTTTATTGTTTCCATAACCTACCGTCTGAATATTTTCTTCGACTCTAATCGTAACACTCGGTTCTTCTACCTGAGATTGCGACAGAATCTCACCGGTATCAATTACCGGAGTCGGTAGACCAACAGGCTTCTGAGGCAATACGGACATTCCATCGATTGAAGGTGGTAGTAAATCACTATCCGATGGGTCGTCTAAGTCGCCTAAGAGATCTTCAGGCAGTTCCAAGTCCGGTTCGACGCCAGCAGGCGAACCGCCATTTTGCTTGTCGCGTTCATCGGGAGGTTCGGGGCTTTCCAGATCTGATTTCTCAGCAGATTCCTCGCCAATAACATCCTCTTCACTGGTGTCTGTCGGTGCACTACTAACTACACTCAGCTCAGAAGGCTCAGCTAACGTTTCAACTAAACTCTCTACGTCAACAGGAAACACAGCATTTTCAAAGCCCGCAGACTCATCCGTCAATGACGCCTCAGATTCGTCATCTAAAATATCTGCTACAAATTCGACTAGAGTATCTAATTCAGAGACTGTAGTCACATTCTCGTTAAGATTTGGATCAACTGCCTCGTTGTGATCATAGATTTCTGGCAATGTATCCATCGCGTCCGGCTGAGATTCAGATATCCCCGAAAACGGTGCTTCAGCAACGCTTGAGTCCTCGACAACAAGGGACTGCGAAACTGGCTCAGATGGAGGAACAGGGGCATTCATGTCTTCTACAGCACTGGAAGCTGGTAGCTCGTTTACTATCTCAAGCTCATCAATTCCCGGCTCCACAGCAGGGAGCACAGGTGGAGCCAGCGGAATCTCTTCAGGATCGCTTGCTTTCTGGGCTGGTTCCCTGGACTTTGTCTTCTTCCGAAATCCCGGAGGCAACAATGGAGAGAGAGTTGCATTACGTGTAACCGTCATTTCGACTTGTGATGCAGTCGTTGTTTGACTCTGCGGGGAGCCCGTTTCGTCACCAATCAATTCAATGATTTCATGGCAATGTGGGCAGGCCACCTCCGTCGCAGAATCTTCTGCTCGGAAAACACCGTCACACACCGGACATTGAAATGTAAGTAAATTCATGAATGCACAATAAATCGGCTACGAGTCCTACCCTTAAGACTCTAATGATTCCCCAATAGAATAAATCTCTTCAGCATCCAAAACTTGCTCATTGCTTTCAAATAGGCTCGCTATGGCGGCTTTATGAATCTTCATTTTTGTACCGCCCACTCCAATAGCTCCATAAAGAATTTGTTGCCCATCTGCTTTCGCTTTATCCATCACATCGACACCTTCGATACCCAGAGGAGGAACTGCGTTTAAGTCAATCAACACTTTCAACTGCTCACATTGTTCCCAAACAGACTTTGAAATCAACTGAATTCCTGCAGCCCCTGCTGCAATAATCACCTCAGCGTCTTTGGCAGCAAGCAATGTTTCCTCACCCGTTGCTGTGGCGACGCCCTGGACTTCGGAACCGTCAACCTGACTTTGAATGGCAGCGGCAGCCTGTTGGGCTCGTTCCAAAGATCTCGACCCAAGTTTTACGCGAGCTCCCTGCGTTGCCAACAATCGTCCAGCTCGCAAGCCCACAGGCCCCGTTCCTGCCAACACAAGAGCTTCAACCCCATTCAGATTCATCTCTCTGGCCGCCGCCAGCACAGCCGCTGCGGCTGTGGTGTTTGCCCCGTTTGAATCCATCATTACACTGACACGCATTGGACCAAAAAAGCAATTCGTTGCCGCTTCGGCCAATGCTTCTCCAGTTGCTACATCTGAACCGCCAACAAACACCGCCGTTTGATGAAGATCCTGCGGGCCTCGGGTAAACATTGCTCCGTGTACCAGACCTTCCACATCATCCACAGAAACTTGGCTGTATTGGAATAAGTGATCGACACCGGAATCCACTGCAACCACTCCATCAAACACGCTGGCATGTTTATCACTATCTAATTGAATTAGTATTCTCTGTTTGCTCATAGGGCAACAGTTTCCTTAATTGGGATTTCTTTCAATGCTCAACTCCCATTTTATCTAATCAGCCAATTGACTGAATCGGAGACTCTGAAATTATTCCATGGAAGTTCTTTCGAATGCTACACCACCGGCCTCTATTGCGCACAAAAACACCCTGCTGAATATCAACAGGGTATTTTCGTTTGATTCATACAGATCAAGCGTTTTAAATCGCCTGAATCGTAAGTACTACTAGCATCCCTTAAACGGGTGAGCAGCGCCATCACGTCCATCGAGCATCTTCTGAACAGAAGGATCTCCGGTCATTGCATTGCGAATCGCCTGCAAAGTCGCTTCGTAGTTGTACTTATAGATCAATTCATCACTTTCAGCTGCCGGGTGGATAAAGACTCCACACACGATAACCAAATCTTCTGCTTGATCAGCGGCGATCGCGCCTTCCTTCACAGCATCTGCCACAGCTTCAGCAACAGCAGCCTGAGCTGGACCAAACATTTGAACTGCTTGCTTCATACCTTTGATTGTTACCTTAGTAATCATTACGGTACTTGGTTTTACAGCCAAATTTGGCTCTAAAACAGCAAGCAAGTTATTGTGACCTTCACTTTGACGAGCCAAAGCATTTGCAAATGCATCGCCTACAGGGCCATCTTTACTACCAATTAACAAATCAATATGTGCAATTTCGTTGCCATCGCCAACGAGTGCTTCACCGACATACATCGACATGGATGAATCTCCGTTTATTCTGAGAAAACCTAAAACTAAAGCTCTGAAGTGAAAATAGCACACTCTGGGCCAATTACAAGAACCCCTACCGAATTAAGGAATTCATAACAGTAAATTGATTCTTACCAGCTGACAAAAGGTGCTTTAATCGTCAAACTTTATTTGACAGTAACTTCAGGTCCGATACAACCAATCAGCATGACTAATATTAATATCTCTCACGTCCTGCTTGTCGGCGCCTGTGTACGTCCCGCTGCCGAATCAGCTCATGCAGCTGGCTACACGGTCACAGCAATCGATCTGTTTGGAGATTCGGATACCAGGAAGGTCGCTGAAGGGCAAACACTTTCGGATTACCCGCATGGCATCTATAACGTGGTACGTAAATACAATCCGGATGCGATTTGCTTTACAGGTGCCTTAGAGAATCACCCCAGTGTAGTCCAGAGCTTACGAACGGTGGCCCCCGTCTTCGCTCCGACTGAGGAAGCCATCGCCAATGTACGATCTCCTGAATCCTTACAACGTATCCTAGCTGAAGAAGGATTTAATACACCTGCCATCGCCATGACGTCTCCAGCAAACAATGCACTGGAAGGCAACTGGTTAGTCAAGCCACTCCTATCCGCCGCCGGACTGAATATTCAATCCTATACCTTCGGACACTCCATTCCTACCGGCTTTTATTTACAACAATTTGTTGCTGGTACCACGATGAGCGCCAGCTTTCTGGTTCGGGCTGAACAGACGACTTTGCTAGGTTTTACAGAACAATTCAATCGAGATAACTGTTTTCAGTTTTGCGGTGCAGTGACAGGTACACTGGAAGAAAATCAAGTCACATCGCTCGAACGCCTTGGGACTCTCCTCCGAAGGCTCAAATTATATGGTTTATTGGGAGTCGATTTCATCCTCACCAACGATGGAGAGATCTATATCTTAGAGGTCAATCCACGCTACACCGCTACCATGGAATTGCTCGAACCTTGCTGGCAAGCACCTCTATTGCAATATCACATCGAATCCTTCACTGGTGAGCATACCACCCTGAAACAAGTAAGTAATTCGCCAAACAGTGGGAAGCTCATCATCTATGCTCAGGAATCCTGTCATATTGATGATCACAAGCACCGCCGACTAACACGGTTAGCAGCAGATCAAGGAGTGAAGCTTTCTGACTTGCCTTTTGCAGACACCAAAATTGAAGCGGGCCATCCGGTATTAACGGTACTTGCGTCTTGCCAGTCCCCACCCCAAATCAAAGCGGCTTTAGACGATGTCGAAGAGCAAATCCAGACGATACTTTTGAATTAAGACGTTTGGTCTTTAAGCCAGTTCTTGCCTGCCATTTCCGGTTCCCAGTCGTGTATACCAGCTAACCTGGCAATCTCCTTTAGACAATGGATCGTCACTCTCTGTAAAGTCGCCTTGTCTGTTTGACCATTGGCGAGTTTGACGACATCAATTGGCTCTCCGACAAAAAGAGAGACTCTGGCAGGAGTATAAAAAGGCTGAGCAATGACGTTGCTAAACGGTAGATTGTGTAAATAACATGGGATGACCGGTACACCCGCTCGGATGGCCACCATAATAGCTCCGGGCCTACAAGACTGCATAAATTGCTCAGTCGTATTCAATCTTCCTTCGGGAAACATACAAATCAAACGTCCTGCCTTAGCTTCCCTGATAACACGCTTGGTAGCGGCCGTATCCACACCTCGACGTCCTGCAGTAATTACATCTAATATATTCATGAGGTGACGGATCAGCGGGCCCGAGGCGAATTCTCTGGCAATCATCCAGCCAATAGGACGACGCGAAGCCATCTGCATGAAGAAGGGATCTGCGCTGCTACGGTGGTTGCTTATAAGGATTGCGCCGTCAATATCTTCCGGGATCCGTCCATGTAAACGGGAACGCCATAAAAACGCCGTAAACATTGCAGCCGGCATCCAAAGCAAGACCTGCAGGAAGTTGAGTGGTGATCGGACGGTAAAGCCAATGGCTAACCAAAGCGGTAATAAGGCCGCCAGAACTAGCACTATATCTACCAGGAGAAACGCGGAATCCTGTTGCACAAACTGTCTCTTCTTCCAGGTGTCGTTCTTATCAATTCACGCTCTACACAAGCGAGATCATGCTCTGCTCAATTATAATCACGCCAGCACAAAATTACCCTTTTTAGAATCGGCTATGCACTAAACAACATAAACTGAATCAGGAAACAGGGTTAAGAGACATCGTCGGGAGAATACAGTTCAGCCCTTGAAAATCACGAAGTTACAAAGGCTGTTTGCGGGTAATTCAGTCAGCCGCCTACTAACCAGCCAAGCGAGTAATCCGATTGACAGGTTCTTCAACCTGTTGATCCACAAATCGATGCTGCATGAGATAAGCATCTTCGACAGTATCGTCATAGAAATCACGAAGCACCGATAGTGCCAGAAAATCCTGCTGTTGGAAAAAGAGCTGGGCGTCCAGGTTCGTTTCGCGTACCTCAAGAACGATTCGATTTCGCCGTTGAGTTGAAAGCTTACTTTTTAGCTTCTCAACCATCAAATTGCCCACCCCTTCACGACGGTGTCCCGAATGGACGGCAAAGTTAAGAATATGGAGGCGTGTTTTATGGAGTTCATAGATCATAAAACCAACGATTTCATCATCCTGTTCGGCTACCATGCCGATGCAGTTGCGTTGCCGCAGGCACCGCACAAAATCTTCTTCAGTCCAAGGAAATTCAAAACTCTCAGTTTCGATATTAAGGACATCGGTCATGTCCCTTCGAATCATCCAACGAATGTGAATTCCCGTATTCTGAGTTGGCTCTGCCGCCATATTGGACTCCTTCCAGTGCCGGCAATTATTCTGCATTCCCGTTTCATCTGTCGGTAAGAGCATCCTTCCCTGGCAGCCCTTTCCCTGTCGATTACAGATTTACCTCTTCCAGATTTGATACTTCTTTTTTGACGTATCCTCTTTCTTTGAGGCAACAAAAAATTAACACATCCATCGATTCTTGCCAATACTAACTTCGACCAATCTCACTTTTGATTTGAAGGCTGTTGACGAGATTCCCGAACCCAATCGAATCGCACTTTGATAAATCGACGATCCGGTAGAATCAGTCCGGTTATTCCCATGAGTATCAAAACCAGGCCGATGACCGCGGGAGCAAGAAAAGTCCACCAAAGTACTCCTAAAAGCACTAATGGACTCATGGGTGCCTGGCTAATCCAATTGGCGAGCCAGCCCTGTTCGGTCAGGAAATAAACCACCCCACAACTCACCGCAATGGCAAAAACTACACCAAGTGGCTTCCAGATTTGACTAACCGACGAGTGCAATTCGGCGCGGACAAGCACTTGAGATAGAACTCCGGACGTATGGCCGGTTAAACGAATCCCTGGCGTCTGTAACACCTGAAAGTCACGGTAGCCAAATCCGGCTTCGGGTAATCCTGTTAATGTGAGATTCGACTCAGTTTGTGACTCCACGTCGGCCAATACCTGCAAGCGATCCTGATAAGACTGCCAATATTGCTGTTCAGCCAACAATGACTGCTCAACTTCAAAGTCGCCAGAAAGGCGATTGTTTACAAGTTCAGTAGCCCAGGCGACTTCCTGCTGAAGCAACATCTCCAACGAGCCGGCTTCAACGTTGTCGCTTGCAAATTCCAACGAGGCATAATCGGTGTCAGCAGCCTGTATCGTAATATTCGACTCACCGACTTCGTTTTCTGGGACAGGCAATTGCAGGAGGTTAGATCCCGCGGCAAGCTTTCGACCGCTGACCAGAGTAAATACGATATCGACCTGTTGTATTTGACCGTCGGACAACAAAGGAATGACAACTCGGGTATTGGATTCACTCGACGTGGACTGTAAATCACGTTGCTGGGCAACCACCGACGTGCCCTGAATAGAGGCTCCCTCGAGCACCCACATTTCCGGCCACACGAGAGAGAGGTCAGATCCACGCGTAGGCAACACGTCAAATCTAGCCAGTCCAACAATATGATTCTTGTCAATCACAGCCAATTCATAGCTTGCCACTTCGACTTGGAGCTGTGACGCGGATTGTACAAATCCACGTGAACGAATATCCGTATTTCCCATACCGAGAAATACAGCATGCGATTGCTGCTTCACCTCATCGGGGATCACTTCAGTAGACCATTGCGTAATCCGCTGAGCCCCAACACCATCCCACTCAATTTGTTGCTGCCCCTCTAACTGCAGTGGAGCAAAAAAGAAATGCTGAATATTACTTGCCTCCGATGCCACAAACGAAAACTCCGGCACGGTCAGAATTCCGTCTGACTGCTCCAGTTCAAAAACAATTTGAAACGATATCGATTCATTCTGGAGCTGCTTGGGACGCAGCGTAACCAAATAGTCCCCAGCTGCATATTGATTGAGATCGAGTAAGTAATCTCCCTGTTGGACCTCCACACTCTCGAATTGTATGTCCTTTAATAGAAGTTGCAATTCACTGACTATCCCCGCTGCCACTGAAAAGTCAGCCTGAAGCACATATCGCCACTGTCCTTCTATTTCCACCAACCCACCACTTGCTGCCCCTCGTAATTCGACTTCATTGGGCCGGACTCTAAGCGTGCTGGAGTTGGCTTCGGTCGCAGAATCGAATTCGGTTAACAATCGCCCTGCCAGACTTTCAACATATCCGCCTGTTACCACCGGTTTTGAATCTTGCCCTTCAAGCTCAACGATGACGTCCGAACGCTGAATCACCGATATTTTTTCATCAATCACAATACCGTTTTCATAGGTAATCACCGGCACCTTCACAACTTCAGTACGCAAAGGAAGTCGGCTTCTAACCTCCACCGTCACCTCACCAGTAACTCCTGCATCGGTAAATGCCGTCAAGATTCCCTTTTGGTCAAACTGAATTCTGGCAGGCAGAATGGCTCCATCCTGTTGTAGTGTGAAGGACTCGATGATGCTCCCTTCAGGTACGCGGTATCTCTGTTGAAAAGATTGGCCATCTTCGATCAGTAATTCCGCATGGTATAGCGTCAGTAATTCCCTCGAATCGACAACAACACTATTGGTCTGTGCCACCTCGGTCTTCACGACTCGTGGCAGTGTTGTAATAGGCTCTTCTAATGCCAGTAGTTCCTCGCTTACAGAGTAAATTGCCTGAGGCGGCTGATCCGGTGTACCCCACTTGGAAAACAATTCATTTCCCTCGGCCTCGACCGGCTGGAGAGAGCTGTACCAGGTCAAATCTTCTTTCACGCTTAACGCCAACCATCGTTCCCGTCGCCTTTGTACGACGGGGGTGATTTCCGGGACAGGAATATTGCCAATCCCGGATACATCCTCGAGATAGAACGACAGTTGTACTTCAAAATTGGTGGAAACTGGCCGTTGTAATGTAAAGTAAAGGGTTTTCAAATCGCCATAGCGAATGCGTGGAGCTTCCGAAATGATCTGCCCCGATCGGATCGGCAACAATCTGAGCCGTGGATCTACGTTGAGACTAAACTGTTGTGTCCTCCCGGCAACCACCTCCACCTGCAAGAGCACGTCCATTACGACTGAATGAGGAGCGATTTTTAGCCAATAATATTCACTGGACTCAAGTACGGAAACGCCGGCAATTTCAACATCTCCCATCGCCCAAACCATTCCGACTTGTTCCGTGCTCCCCAACGCTGCCGCCAGACGCTTCGTCAATGGATCTACTCGCGTCTGTCCATGAATTCCGCTAAGTAAGATCTTATGCTCGTCAGATAACGGTGACGTTTCAAGGACAGCCTCAGGAACGCCTGGGATAGTCAATTCAAATCGACCTATGCCGTCCTGAGAATCAATCACTGGCAAAACTTCTAACTTTAACTCCACGTTGCCTTCCTGATCCGTGAGGACTTGTAAGCCCCCTGCATTTGGAAGCCATTGAAAGTCAGCATCTAACTCATTCACTCGAATTGTTCTAACCGAACATTCGTCACGACTAAACGGAAGAGTAACTCTCTGCATACCTTCTCCCAACTCAATGTCATATTGAATTTGTACTGAGGGAATAACTATGTTTTCATCGTTCTCCTGAGGTTCCCAAAGAACCTGATAGTTTGCCGACGTAATCATCCAGGCTTCTGATGTTCGGTCAACATCGGCATACCATTTTCGTAATGACTGATAGAATTCATCCGCTAGATATAAATACTCTCCGACATCTTTGCCTTCTTCATTAATCGGAAGATACACCGAATGAATCAATGTCCTTTGGCGTTCGTCATCGTTGGTTGCATCCGTTGAGCTCGCTTGCTGCTCTTCCTGATTATCTGGCTGTAGAATCGCGGGCGGTTGATAGGCAGTCACATAAGATGATCCGCCAAACAGGAGTAATGTGAGGAGCAATGATGTCAAAAAATTGGGCCGTGCCTGCAGCTCAAATTCAAACTCCTGACTTACCTGACGAATCTTGAAGCTGGTCACCAAACGATCAAATACCGTATAGACAGTCGCACAAAGGGAAGCCACAAATCCCTGCGAACCAAATTCCACAAATTCTTTATTAACAAATAATGCCAAACACGCAGTGAGGGGCGGTAAAACAAATGCCAACCTCCAGTTTCGACGGCAAAGCCATAACAGTACACCAATCCACACAAGCAGGCTTGACCAGGCGGCGGAGATTAACGACGACTTGTTGTAAACCACCAACGAAACACCTTGCTGAGGCTGCTCAACACCGGAATCATAGGTCCACATTAAATCCTGCTTAAGCGTTTCGTGAAGTTGCTTGACCTCCTGTTGAGACAACAAGGACAAGACCCGACGGCCTAATACCCAATCCTCCAACGTCACAACTGACCCGCCTGCGAGTTCGTAAGTTTCAAGGACTGGACGTAACCGATCTTCAATGACAACAATCTGCCCTATAATTGTTGATTTTTCGTCAAGCCAACGATCTGATGTAAGTATCAGTCGATCTGAGTCCAGAACGAATGCCAACCCGGAGTCCCGAAGCCATTGGATCGCCGAAGTTCCCGACATCCCACTGACATCCGAATTGAGTTGGGTCAATGGATTGATCCCCACCGCCTCCAACGCAACAAAATCGACCGCGAGTTGGGTTGAATTGAGTTCCTCTGCCAGTAGCAGATCCACGTTATATAACCACTGTGCCCAACTCAATGTCCTGTTTGTATTCACTGCCTGCCCCATCGAAGCCGCTCGTTCCACTAGTGACCGGATCGTCATCTGAGCCGAGTCTTTCGCAGCGTACTGCTTAAATTGCCGAGATTCAGTTTGGTCACCCATTGATGAGTTGCGTTGTAACCATGGCCCTAAAAGACGCGCGGCAATTGAATAATCTGTCGAGTGATTCGCTAACTCAAACCCCGGTGGGACCGCCACCGACCAATAAGACTGTAGCGTCTTTGCTCTTACCTCGGGCAATGGTTTTTCAAGTAATGTTTTAAAACCAAGTGGCTGTGCACTGGATGTAAAACGTATCCTAATTTTCGAAAACCTCTGGTCTGCATCCACCGGAATGAACAGCGAATTAGGAGACTCCGAACTACGAATTGATGCAAGCTGTATACGCTGATCTCCCAGCCAGACACTCTCTAAATTGACATCGTCCGGCAGATCCACTTGTAAATCCTGTTGCCCATGCCGCTCAACCAGATACCGCACCTCGTGACTACTAAAGCCATGAATTAAATACTTGGAATGAACATGAGCGTTCCAAACAAAATGCTCCAAGGGGTCTTCCATCGAGGAAATGCTAACCTGTGGTGGCGTCCCAACCGGCACCGTATATTGGTAAGCCTTTCGATAAGAACCGGAGATAGGGACTGTACCTTGCGGCAGGATGCGTTCCATAGTGGGCTCGCGACTGATTTCCACCTCTACACTGGCCCCCCAGCCAACTTCGATCGTTGCTTCAAACGCTTTTGCGTCTGGAATTCGGTAGAGAGGAAGACGTACAAGTTGCGTAGGATTGAATTCTCTGGTCGCCACCAATTCAAATTCGGTTACCGTCGGCTCCACTAACTCAATCACCCATCGTTGCCCCCCATCCAATTCGGACGTGACAACGTTAAAGATTCCATCCGATTGAGTGGTTTCTTGCTGAGTGCCCTTTAGTGTCCACTGGACGCCAATATCTGTTAAACCAGTGCTTAGGACCTCTACTTTCCTAACCGGTGTTCCTACCGGTGTGATTTGCAGTCTAGTGGTTTCGACAACCACTTCTCCAACCTCCACCACCGTTTGGACATTCGAATCAAATGACTGAGTGGCTACTACCGAAGAAATCTGTAACCCCTGTAGGTATTGCGTGCCTTGAAACACCGTTCCGACATCACGTAACAATGCCTGCTCGAGGACTTGTTCATTGCTCGGTGGCAATTGCCCATTCCGAGCCGCATCCGCACCAGAAATAGCCAAAACTCGGGGTTGCTTCGCCGTAAGCCCCAGCAAGTGTTGTTGTAAAACCACTTGCTTCTGTTGAAGTGGAGATTCGGGTTGATTGGGAAATTTCATGCACTGCAGAGAATTTCCATTCACTTGCCCACCTGAAAGCGATCGCTCAAAACTCATTACCAAAGTGACATCGGCCTCTGGTTTTATTCCCTCTGCAAAATCAATTTGTTGCAGGACGATTCCGTTCGAAACGACCGATGACAATTTAGGAGCATATTGTTCAATACGTTGGCCTTCCCTGCCTCCACCACCGACTGTCACCGAGGTTATTCTCCAGTCATTAACCAATTCAAAGTGAAGTTGGTTAACAGCCTCGGTTGCCGCTGTTAATCGAAGTTCAGACTGTAGATTCAATTGATTGAAATCCAGTTCGTATCGCGACACCTGGGAAATGTGTAATTCGACCTCGCGATGACCAGTAACTACCACTAACTGAGGAGTCGGTTCGTACATCTCGAGGATTCGGCGTTTCCTAGTGCCGATCGTCTCTACCCGACTCTCTATCGCCCCTTGTATATCAAACCGATAGAGTTCCAGTTGATTGGAGATTTCTAACGCAACTTGCCCTTGTCTCCAAATTCCCTGATCAACTGCAATACTGGGAAGAACCTGAGGTTGCAACGGAAAGACTCTTGCGAAGGCCTCGATATTTAACTCGATCGTGCCTGTATCAGGATTTAGTCCGACCGTCCAGCGATTGACCGATTCATCTTGTCGTGAAAGTGCGAGTTCCGTTCCTTCGTGACTTACACGGATCAACTCCAACTCAGGGGCCAACGTTAACACGATCTGCTGTCGACTCTCCTCAACGGATTCCAAAGTCAATTGACTTTGAACTCCTATTCCCTCTGGATTTATGGAGTATTGAAAATTCTGACGGTAAAAAAGACCATTCTCATTTACTGAATTACCTTGATCCGAATGGACAGTCAGGATCGTTCTTGCCTGACTCCCCAACTGAACAATCCAACGTGAATGGTCTGAGGAAAGTTCAGGTAGACCGTCAACCGGTAGCTGGATATTTTCTCCTTCGGGTAACCAGACAATCCCCTGTGTCGAATGCAACAGCAACTCCGATGGTAAATCCAATACCAGATAGCTCGATTCACTTTGAGGAATTTCAAAACTAAACTTACGTTCATTCTCTACGATCGATGAACCGCTCAAACTCCAATTGAATATCAGTTCTCCGGACTCGGTAATTTTAAGCACTGGGGTGTTACGGTCTGTTGTCCCTGTAATGGCTGCTCGATTCTCTCCATTACCGTCTTCCACTGGGGTGACCCATTGAGGTGAATTGAGTGCTAGTGACAACGGCGATAACGGAATTAAGCCCACAGCATCTTGTTGGGCCTCGACGCCAAGGACGGCTTGCCCATTTACAATTTGCCCCCCCTGAAAAGCTCCGTAGTACAAAGCCTGACGGATATACCCCCCTTGTCGATAGTCCGGTAATTCTTCTAACTGCTGGCGGGCCTGACTGTTGATCGCTCCGACCATCAGATTAAACTGACTACGCAGCACCGGAATCGTACCGGCCAGCACCTCATCTAGGTCACCTTCTTCCACCTTGATCTGGCGATAGAGTAAATCTTCCGGTGTGGGTATAGGCTGCTGGCTCCAGACATTTGAATTCAGACCGGCGATGACCAGTAGAATCACTACCAAGGAGGTCAGTGAACGATTAACAATGATAACGGGAAGCCGTAGCATGATTAGGCCTGCTGCTGTTGGGAGTCGTCGAGATTTTTTTCCTTCTCAACAGTGGCCCGGGAAGAATCAAGCTTTAGCAATGCAATAGCTTCAGAATTCGTGTCCTGAGCGTAATTACCACGTTGTATAGCCGTGGTTTGGATTCGGGGACCGGAAATAATCCAGTCCAAAATGCGAGCAACAACGACTAGTGCTATCCCAAGAAAAGCTGCCTGCATGACCAACAACATTAATTCCGGCACCCAAACAGCCACCAACGCACTTAAAATGCCAACTGAAAAAATCACCATCGGATGCTGCAGTACAGGTAACTTCAAAATAATCAGTCCGATACCAAGCACCATTCCAGAAATCCATAGCAATAATGTTGACCGGCTCGTGATAGAGGCCGAAAGAGTGTCCTCCTCTCCAACCGTTGAAAGCAAGTACTGATTCGTGTTTTCAGGCAAAGCCAATTGAGTCGACGCACCAACCCATTGTTCTAAGTCGGATTGACCCAATGCGGATGCTCTGAACCAATACAGACCTGACCAAGACCAGTCATACTCCGGAGTCCAGCCCCGGGGTGTGCCGAGTAAATGCTTAGAATTGGTCGTAACGATCTGCCAGTACGTTGAACCACTCATTTTGGAATTGACGACCGTTGGTAATGGCAGGCTCAATTGTTGAGAATCAAAACCACTCCTCATGTACCAAAGCTCAACTCGATAATCTGACTCCACGTTGGAGGAAGCCAATCGGATGGTTAATTCCTGCTGTGAATCCAGCACAACCAAATCCACCGGAACTCGCTGATTATTGATCGCAACAATCAAGGTCGACGGGTCCACCCCGCGCGGTGGAAATTGAATTCTTAAATCGGATTCGTTAGTCCTTATTTGAAATGCCAGTCGTTCACGGCATTGCTCATTGAGTAATGCCGTTTGCACCCAACGGCGTTGAATCAAAGTAGAAGTACGACTGATATCCCGTCGCATCCGCATCTGCACGGGTAAACTTGTCGTCGCATCAGATGCCTGCAATCTCAAACGGTCGCCACTGGATTCCTCTGAAGCAACGCCTCGAACTACCTGCCACAAATCATCCGCTGGTTCACTGACGAAGATGTCTTGGGTATTAATTGTGACGTCATTTTGGACAAGCCTTACATCCTCAACCGCTGGTGACACCAACAGAAAATTGACACGCTGAGAGGAGTCCGCCATCAATAAAGGAAGCTGTTCCTGATACTTAAGTATGATACGTAGAGCCCCTGTATATTCCGCTAACAAGTCCACGGAAATGTTTTCGATTTCCAGCGGCTCACTACCGGTGCCCGTATTCTCTGAACGAGGAATGATGCTCCATGGCAACACACTACTTCCGGCGGTATCTTCCGACTGTATGTCTGTCGCCTGAAGGAAGATACGCAAATTCTCAGGTCGGCGAATAATGCCTGGCACTGTTAGCGTCAACTGCCGCACCGGTTCGTAGGCTACTTGATAATCCAATCGCTGTTCAAACGAAGCATATTTTTCTTCCAACTGGATCTTCGTTGTTGAAGCAACCAGGACACTTCGTTTTCGAATCTTGACCGACCCTGCGATTTTGACGAGCGAGTCTTCCTCCAGATTAGGTTGAGAGAGGTAAACTAACGGCTGTTGTTGATAACTGGATAGATCCGGTAACTCTGCATCCCCAACTGCTGCAGCCAGCAGTCCGACGCTGCCTTCCAGATCCGGAATAATTTCGACGTTATCGGCGGGTTGTAACAGGACGGTCTGAGCACCGTAAGTTATTCTCGCATTCTCAGCACTGGTTACCTTCACTTGAGGAATCACAAGATCCAATAACTGCGATTCCCCTTCTTGAGAATCTGGAAGTTCTCTTCGTGCCCGAATAACAAGCTCGACTTCCCCGCGTGTCTCGGATTCGGAACTAACCAACGGAAACTGTAGATTACCGTCGACTAATTCAGTATCAACCAACTCTAAGACGCCTTCCCGGCTGCGAAATACCTGATCTAATTCCCATCCAGCCCAGTCTCCTAGAATCTGATACTGTCCTGCACCGGTATATAAACATCGTAGCCTGCTCGTCATTCGCAGCTGAGTCGGGGAAACTTCAAGCAAGTACCGAGGCACGATACGAAGCTGATTTTCTCTTTCCTGCAAAGTTCCAACGATAGTGTAAGCCGTATTGTAGAATTCGAAAGCAACCTGGCGGACGCCTGAATTCGTTGCCATAGATTCCAATTCTCTTGACGTCCGCCGAATATCGCCACTGGCTTGCCAGACCACATCCCAATTCGAAGTGGTACTGACTTTCAACGTTCCTGACTGTTTAATCGCATTGACGACTTCAAACCCCGAAAACGACTGCTCCAATTCCAAGGAATCAATCGATGCTCGAGGTATTTCTGCCTGAAGCGTCAGCACAAATTCTTTCTCTGGTCGAATTACACTAACTCGGATCCGTTGACGCTCAATCGGATCCTCTGCTTCTGCTCTGCTCACACGAGTGACACGATAGGATTGACTAGGAAGATCCAGCAACTGCATTCTCGGTGGCAAATCCACTTCAAAGTTAGATATTTCACCATTCAGTGCATTCACCGTGATCGTTGATGTCGCGCTAATATTACGATTTTGAAGAACGGTAAATGCAGTATCGACCTGCGCCTCTAATCGATTCAGAGGTTGAATCATGGCTAAGCTGGAATCACTCCAACCGAATACCAGATCACTTGTTTGAAAATCAAAGGCAAACGAAGTCGTGACATTCGATGGAGAAGTAACTTTGACATCCAATTCACCAGCCACTGGTCGAGCCTTACTCAACGGCACGATTAACTGTCGAAACTGACTACGAGCTGCAGGAAGCGAGAGCATCAACTCGGTGATCTGCCCAGACTGTCGCAATGGCCGAGTCAGATTCAGCGTAAGAACATGCTGACTATTAACAGCCCCCTTCAACCAAACTACATGCCCCAATTGCTTATCCCAGGTAACAAAGAACTCTCCGTTTCCGGAATACTTCGGCGCAGAGTTCATAACGCACTTTGATAAGCTCAAAGGAATCTTCACCCATTGATCCTGAGTGGCCTGAACCAGTTGAATCCTAAATTCTCCTGTGAAGTTAAGATGCGTTTGAGTGGCTCGCCCCGTGTAAACCGCCTGTTCGATTGCAAAGTCGGGAGGAGCATTCTGGTCCTCCACATCGTTCTGCTGGTTATAGATTCGTAAATACTCTTCCAGCGACAGGTTGGTCGCAACTTTGACCAGATTGCCATTCTTGTCCCGTAGCAGAACAATCTCCGTTGGGGCCTTTCGCACTTGTCCGATCTCGCCAGTTTCCACCGCCGGTGTCTCGGCATTTGGCTGAGCATAGATCGGCTGAGTAAAAATAAACAAAACGATCAATGCCCAAAAGCGTGGACATCGATGTGCAAGACTCGCCGGCCCGACAAGCATAACTCTTGCGCCAAACCTTAGCGCACTGTCGCTTTGAGCAATCCAATCTTGCATTGGCCGATCCGAGTAAATTGATATGAGAAAAGACCCACCGAAGATGGGTCTTTTTATTTTAAATCGGACTGTCGACTAATCAATGAGAAATACTGAATCCCAAGCGGTTTATACACGACTTAAGACTTCAAACATCTGTTCATGCAGGCCCTGAGTCGCAGCCGCAATAAACTTGGCTTCCTGAATCTTCAACGACGTTCCATCCATAGCCGTTATAGTTCCCCCAGCTTCCCTAACTATCAACACACCGGCAGCGATATCCCAGATCTTTACACTCGTAGCCCAGTAACCATCGAGTCCACCTTGGGCAACATAGCAAAGATTAAGAGCCGCCGAACCGAGCCTACGTAATGCCTGGCACTCATAAAGCATTTCTACCCATCGATCAACTTCCTGTGACCCTCGTTCCACACCGGCTGAAAAACTCGCCGCGATTAAGGAGCGGTCCAGTTGTTCACATCCACTATGAGCAATGGGCTCACCGTTGATTCGAGCTCCCTTGCCTTGAGTAGCGCTATACATAGCGTCCATGACGGGATCATAGACGGCTGCCACAACGGGATCGCCATAATGCAATAAGGCTATTGAAACACTATAGGTTTGGAGTTTGTGGACGTAATTGGCTGTCCCGTCTAGCGGGTCAATCACCCAACAATACTCCAATTGAGACAAGTCGGACGAAGCACTTACAATGCGATCCTGACCAGGCAGATCGGTCTCTTCGGTCAAATCTTCTTCGCCAAGAAAGTAGTCGGTGGGGCGTTCTTCGGCAAGGATCTCCAGGATCTTCTTTTGAGACGCAACATCGGCTTCAGTCACCAAATCCTTCGGCGCTTTTTCTCTGGGATTAATCGCATCTTGCATTTGAGCCAATAGAATGCCTGCTTCTCTTGCCGCTTGGGTTGCTAGTGTCTCTAAACTCATTATCAAACCTATCTTGGATACTATGTTCCTACTGCCACGTAACTCTGACAAATGCTTGGATGACCTACCACAGTAGACGCCTTCTACAGGCGACCTTCCTGCTGCATATTCAATTCAGCATTTCGACTAACTGTCCAATATACCCCAAGTTTCCTTCATCAGACATTGCCATCTAAATACTGTTATTCCAATGTTCACATCACGTACTAGATGCCCGAAGCCCAAATACGATGACCCATTTTTCAGACTTAAAACTGGACATTCGAATGGTACTTGTTATTATCACATTAGATTCCTTTGTTACGCGAAACTGTGAAACCAGTTATGGAATTCCCCAGTCATGCTTATGACTTCCATTATAAATCGCGATAACAATTGGCCTCTTCTCTGTTCCGGCCCCGCCGTAATGCATTAGCATTCGGCGGGGTTATTTTTTTGCCTTCATACCATTACTGCCTGCTAATCATTGCATGTAGTTCAGAGCCGAAATTCCCAATGATGCAATAGCCTCCATTCGGCCATCGACGTATGAATCCTACCGGCAATTACACTGTTTCAACGGAAGAACTGCCTTAAGGCACACGAAGGGCTCCTTGATACAATCCGTCGTTTCAAACATAATTCAATTCTGAATTTCATCTCTAGCCGACCCTCTATTCATTGAACAATTCACCATGTGGACTCTTGAGCAACCGAAGGCTTTCCTGACGACCGATAACTTACAATGTTCGGTAGATCTGAGTTCGCCTCAGGCAGGGATCCGAGAAGTAACCGCACATCAACACCGTTGCTCAGAGGCAACCTTTTCGCTGTTAAAAATGGGGCTAGAATCTGAAGTCCTAATAGAATCCTATCAGCGTGGCAAGGATCTAATTACTTCGTATGCGTCGAACGATCTGCGGCCTGCTTCGCCGCAAATCTATCGGCGAAGTCAGGAATATTCACAGGCCATCGGTCTGGAAACCATCGTCTCTTTACAAACTGATCTATTGGCCAGCCGTTGCCCAATCCATAGCGTTACTGAGATCTCTCAATATCAGTCGGCGATGATGCGAAACAGTGAAAATCACTGGCAAACTGCCGAACCACTAGAAACCCCTCAGGCCTTGCTCGTCGAATTCGTCGACGACCTATACTATTTGGAAATTGCTCATCCCACCGATATCACCAGCTCGTCTTATTCACAAACGCCGGGCAAAATCCAATGGCAGCACACGCTGCTGGATCTTCAGTTGGAAAAGGGAGTCATTCGCCGCGCCCGCCTACAAAGCTGGTGGATCAAGGCAGGAGAAGAAGGTGCCAGATCCGTAGCGGATACGTTGATTGAAAACTTCATCAATTCACCACCACCTTTGACCACTTAACCGATTAACTTCTCAACCACTTTACCGCCCTGATCGGTCAGTCGAACATTCAGTCCTTTGAATTCATGAACTAGCCGGTGGTGGTCAAAACCAAACAGTTTCAGCGTTGTCGCATGGAAGTCATTGACGTGGACTGCATCTTCCACTGGAGCCCAGCCGATGTCGTCTGTCTTGCCGATAACTTGTCCACCTTTAATTCCTCCTCCGGCCATCCAAAGGCTATAAGCATAAGGATGATGGTCGCGGCCAGTATTCTGTTTATTGCCACCCCGATTCTCCCCCAAGGGCGTGCGGCCAAATTCTCCGGCACAAATAACCAAGGTATCGTCTAGCATTCCCCGTCTCTTGAGGTCTTTGAGCAAACCTGCCACGGGTTGGTCTAACATCCCGGCGTTGTAGGAAATTTCCGCACTCAAGTTACTGTGATGATCCCAAGAAGCATGCATCAGCGTCACAAAACGTACGCCCCGTTCCAGCAATCGACGTGCGAGCAGACAGTTGCGCGAGAACTGGCCGTAGACATTCGCCCCGCCTCCACGGAAATTCGAATTCGCAGGCTCCTTACGGTCCACACCATACAGATCCAACGTCTCCTGACTCTCAGAGGTCACGTCAATTAGTTCCGGAGCGGCTTTTTGCATGCGAAATGCAAGTTCGTAGGAGTTGATTCGACTTGCGATTTCTGTGTCCTGCTGCTTTTCCAAACGCACTCGGTTAAGCGAATTGATCAGCCCTAATGAATCCTGCTGCATATTACGCGTATAACCCTTGGGATTATTTAGATTTAAGACAGGCTCTCCGTCTCCCCTAAAAACGACGCCTTCGTAAGTCGAAGGCAAAAACCCGCTAGTCCAATTCGAAACCCCGCCAGAGCTTCCCCGGCCAGCTGACAAAACGACATAGGCCGGCAGGTCGTTCGTTTCACAACCTAATCCATAAGTAAGCCACGACCCCATACTAGGTCTACCAAACCGTGGGACGCCTGTGGTCATCATTAACTGTGCCGGATGATGATTGAATGCGTCAGTATGCATCGAACGAACCAAAGCGATGTCATCCGCGCAAGAGCCGATGTTCGGTAACAGATCGCAAAATTCCGTACCACATTCACCATACGGACGAAACTTCCGGTCACTTCCCATCAAGATGGCACTTTCTTTCTTGATGAAGGCAAATCGCACTTTGTCGGTTAACTCTTTAGGCAATCCCTGCCCATGGCGTTCTTGCAACACTGGCTTGGGGTCGTAGAGATCCACATGGCTAGGTGCTCCGGCGAGAAACACAAAGACACATCGTTTAGCCTTTGGGGCAAAATGCCCAAATTTGGGAGTCAGCGGGTTGGCTTCATCCCCCCTAAGCACACCATCACCTTGCAATAATGAGGCTAGAGCAACTCCACCCAGTCCACTGGCAGACGAAGTAAAAAAATCACGTCGACTCTGTTGTTTCAATTCGTTATTCACGTTCATAATTCAATCCACATCACGGTGTGAAATAAAGCTTACTCTTTGGTAATAAACTCATCTGTGTTTAAAAGGGCACGAGCCACAGCGACCCATGAGGCAGTCTCCGCCAGACTGGCAGCTTCCGGCATCGGACTTTCACCAAGCACCTCTTTGGCTCCTTGGTCATCCTTCGACAATTGCTCCAACTGAGTCTGATAGAACTTGCTCACAATCGTCATTTCGTGACGCGTAGGGCGTCTGGCAAGACATGTCAGGAAGGCATGATAAATACGACGCTGAATGTCGTTCTCTACTTTCCCACTCGCTTCAACTTCGGTAACAATTCGCCTCCCCAAGTTCTGAGCACATTCGGTAAAGACGACGTCATTCCAGATCGTTAAAGCCTGCAATGGCGTATTACTCCGTGAACGTTTTGCGATACACACATTTGAATCTGGTGCATCAAACGTCATCAACATTGGGTACGGGCTTGTACGTTGGAAAAACGTGTACATACCGCGACGATACCGATTATCCCCCTCGCTTGTTTGCCACTTGGCACTGTTGGCATACGTTAATGCCGAATACTCTGCGGGTTGTGGAGGACGAACACTCGGGCCACCGACTGTTTCCACAAATAGACCACTCGCATCCAATGCCAAATCCCGAATGATTTCGGCTTCCACTCGAGAACGATACTGTCGAGCCAGTAGTTCGTTTTCAGGATCAGTTTCGGCAAGCTCCTTACGGTGAGCAGATGCTTGCTGGTACACAGAGCTATTCAGAATAATTCGATGTAATTTCTTTAGACTCCAACCGTTGTCGCGAAAGTCAACTGCCAGCCAGTCAAGCAATAACGGATGCGTCGGCTCAGCACCCTGCACCCCAAAGTCGTCACTGGTTTCAACAATTCCCCTTCCGAAATAACGCTGCCAAACACGATTAACGGTCACTCGTGCCGTCAAAGGATTATCCGGAGACACCGTCCAATGAGCGAGATCCAATCGAGTCAAACTATCACCTTTGGTAGCGACCCCGGGAAGAACATCAAGCCCTTTGGTTTCAACCTTCTCACCCTTAGTTAGAAAGTTACCTCGCAAATGGATGTGAGCCTCACGTGGCGTTGCTAATTCAACGACACTTTGTGCCTTGGTACCAGGCGTTGCCGGTGCTTTGTCTGCATGTTCTTTTTCTGCAGAAACTAATTGTTGATACGCCTCATCCAATTGTTTGTAGTACGACAGCAGAGTATTTGTTTGCTGTTCGTTGCGGGTCTCTACTTGAATCGCCTCCAGAACCTCCGCAGGCGTGCCTTCCAGTGCCAATACTCCATCAAAATCAGCATGACTCAACCTAAAACGGCCGAGATTATGCGTGGTTCCGGTTTCATATTGCTGATTGAGTATCACTCGAAATTCAACTCCACCTTCTAAAGCGATCGGTTCTTCCAACTGAAATACAGCGACGTGCCGTTTTCCAATTTCCGGAGATACAGCCCAGCCATCCGCGAGATCTTCATTGATTGCTTTGGCAATCTCCCAATTGCTTTGTGAAAAATCCGCAAGGGCACTGCCAATATTCAACGGTTGGAATTCATCCTCACTATCAGCCTTTCGAGCAAGGATTTTTACGTCAGTCAAAACGAAGTTGCCGTTTTCTGCGCGTCCTGGCCCTTTTTGGGGGAGGCGATCATCAGGTAGAACTTCAAGACGAATTCCAGTCAACTTTTGTGCCCTGCCGTCAATCGTATAAATATCGGACCGGACGTTTTCTCCTTCTACCAATATGGAACCGTCTTCAAGTGTTTTAAATGTCGCTGCATGCTTACCTTGAATCGCTGTGACATCCATCGGCCTCCATTGATAAACCAAATTTGCATCAACTTCCAACCATTTCTCCAAGGCTGCCGGTAATTGCTCGGCTTCATATTTTACCCGAGCGGCGACCAGTTTCTCATGGGCCTGGTCGTGCTGCTTCTTTTGCGCTTCATAAGATGCTGATTCCGCTAAGGTCGGAGCTGATACGTCCTGTTCGTTGATGCTGTTAAAAAACGAATACAGCTGATAGTATTCCCGATGGCTGATCGGATCATACTTGTGGCTGTGACACTGAGCACAACCAACAGTTAGTCCGAGCCAAACTGTGCCAAAGGTGTTAGTACGATCAACCGTCTTCTTTACACGATCCTCTTCGCGATCCGTTCCACCTTCTGTGTTGTGTAATGTATTGCGATGGAAACCACTCGCAACACGATCACTGACGGATGCTTCAGGTAGCATGTCACCTGCAATTTGAGCAATCGTGAACTGGTCAAAGGGCATGTCTGCATTCAATGAATTAATCACCCAGTCCCGATATCGCCAAGCGTGGGGACGTGCTCGGTCTTTTTCATAACCATCACTATCCGCATAACGAGCTAGATCCAGCCAATGACGTCCCCAACGTTCACCGTAGTGTGGTGATTTCAACGCTCGATCAACCATTTGCTGATAGGCATCGATGCGTTGATCATTCAGATATTCCTCCACCTCCTGAGCCGAAGGAAGTAATCCCAACAAATCTAAATAAACTCGACGTATCAAAGTGCTTCGAGATGCTCGGGCTGAAGGGGTTATCCCCTTCTTTTCTAAGCGAGCTAGGACAAACTGATCGATCGGCGTCTTGATCCAATCCTGTTGTTTTACAGGCGGTAATTCCGGTTGTTCCAGAGTCTGGAACGACCAATGATTTGAGGCAATTGCGATATCGGCCGAATCGGGCCATGATGCCCCCTGAGCAATCCAATTTTCAATCAATGCAATTTGGTTTTCCGTTAACGGAGTCCCTTCACCTTCGGGAGGCATCCGTCCCAGATCTTCATCTGCCCCTTTTATGAGAGTCAGAAGTAACCCCTTATCCACATCACCTGGGACAATGGCTTTGCCGTTATCGCCACCAACCAATGCTCTGGCTCGGTTATCCAATCGTAAGCCACCTTCCTGAGCATCCTGCCCATGACATGAATAACAACTCGCACGCAAAATGGGTTGAATATTCTTGGCAAAGTCAATCTTCTGACCTTGTTCTTCCTGACCGCGAATCGACCCCGTCAAAACTGTCAGCCAGACACAAACTGGAATCAGGTAAAGACTGGGGTTCTTTAATGAAATGGGCTTTCGCATAAACTCAAACATCCTGATTGGAATTAACTCTCAAACAGCTTTCCATTTTAACTCGCTGGCAATTTGAATCCAATTCACAACCGATGATTTGCTAGCCTTACTTCGCATGGATTCCTGAGGTACATTGGGATTTGCCCTCAATGGCTGGTCTCATTTCACCACACTCAACTTAGGTTTATAAAACCATGTCCACGGATCTTCGGAATCGACTATTCGAACAACTCGATAGTCTAGTCCTTATCGACCCCCACACCCACATCGATGCCCTGAGTCCCGCGTCGACCAATCTGTCTGAAATTCTTGG
>Ga0208624_1000197_pt1 | contig 31388 bp, 25 predicted proteins | sample Knorr_S23_td_DCM_FD_185607 | JGI IMG/M metagenome (GOLD analysis project Ga0208624, IMG submission 185607) | Marine microbial communities from Southern Atlantic Ocean transect - Knorr_S23_td_DCM_ad_71m_LV_A (SPAdes) (version 2) | ecosystem: Environmental > Aquatic > Marine > Oceanic | place... | reverse complement strand
TTCCCGCCGATGTCCATGACGACGGTCTTGCTCCGCTCGTCCACTGAATCAACAACCGCGATGACGATGGTCCCAGGTCGGATGTCCCTCACTGACTCTGTCAGCTGGGTGTCGAGGTCGGTCTCCGATATGTCGGAGAGAAGATTATCAAGACGCTGTTCGAGCTCTTCTTCAGAGAGGTCGTAGCGCTTCAAGCGCGCAGATGAGAGTGCCATAGAGAACGTATGAGTGGCGCGAGGAGCCGCTCGGGGGTTAGGGGCCAGTCGTGAGGGGTCTCGGTGAAGCTCAGCAGGGAAGAGACCTCCAACGGGAGATCGAGATGAGCCACCGACCCGCGCGAACGTACGCAGCGGGGCGAAGATTCTATCCAAGCCCCTCTGAGGGGTCCACGCTGCGGGCTCAAAAAGGGGGCTCAAGGAGCGCTTCGGATCAACCGGAGCAAAGCCTCAACGACCTCGTCTGCGCTCAAACCATCCGTGTCGAGCTCGATGACGCCCTCACCCAGGGTCAGAGGGGAGTCAGCCCTTGTCGAGTCGAGGCGATCTCGACGCTGAATATCAGCCAAGATCTCTTCATAGTCAGCGCCCCCTCCCCGCTGAGCGGCCCGCCTCCTGGCGCGCTCCTCGGCGCTAGCTGAGAGGAAGAATCGGTGATCAGCCTGCGGAAAGACCACCGTGGTCGTGTCTCGCCCCTCAGCGACAGCACCAGCCCTGGCGATCTTACGCTGGCTCGGGACGATCGCCCGCCGCACGGCCGAATGGGCCGCGACGATCGAGACCGCTCGATCCACCTCTTGGCTACGGATCTCAGCCTCCCTCGGGACGCCACCGATCAACACTCCAGCCGCATCGAAGTCGAGCTCTAGCTCAGCAGCCACCCCAGCGCAGCCCACCTCATCGTGCAGGTCCACGCCCCTGGCGAGCGCCACCCATGTAACCGCCCTGTACATTGCGCCTGTATCTAGGAGAGCAAGCCCTAGCGCCTCTGCGCATCTCCGAGCGACGGTGCTCTTGCCAGCCCCTGCCGGGCCATCAATAGCGACGATCATCCTCCCGACCTCCGATCGAAACCCGAAGACCCTCCAACGAGCCCCTCGTGGCCTCGATGGCTCAAAAAGTCACGCTCCCCACCAAAGGCGTCAAGGACGATCCAGCGCACGCCAGCCTGCGTCAGCCCATCTCTCCATCGGTGGGCGTGGCCGCAAACCAAGACATCCGCGCCATACTCCCCAGCTAGGCGTGTGACGACGTCCTCCTGCATGGCCATCTCCTCAGGAGCCTTAGCTCCGACAGAGCGCCGAGACTTATCCCTCAGCTTTTTGGCGATCCGAAGCGTCACCCAGAGCGGCAAATTCAACAGCGCCCCGGTGACCCATCTTGAGCGTAGGACTCGCCTCAGCCGCTGATACGCAGTGTCGAGGGTGCAGAGCTCATCCCCGTGAATGAAGAGCACGCGCTCACCCTGCTCCCCCGCAGCGACCAAGGCGTCCCCGTGAAGCTTCGCCCCGGCCAAGGCCGCGATCTTGTCATCCAAGAGGAAGTCCCGATTTCCCCACAAGAGATCCACGGCAGCGCCGCGATCAGTGACCCCACGGAGGCCGTCCAAGACGAGCCTCGCACCTTCTAATTGGGCATGAGCTGGGCCGACCCAGGCGTCAAAGAGGTCCCCCAAGATCACCAGCCGCTTCAGGTCGCGGCGCTCGCCCAACCAAGCCGCAAAAGAGCCGCAGGCGACTGGGTCAGCAGGGTCCAAGTGCAGGTCAGCGATGACCTCACATCCAGGACCAAGGCGCACTGCTTCGGAAGACATCTAGATTACACCTCCTTCCCCAAGCCGTGCTCCTTCAGCTTCTCCCAGAGCACCTTCCTCGAGATCCCTAAGAGCTCTGCAGTCTGAGACCGATGCCCGCCAGTCGCCTCAAGCGCGCGCTCGAGGTGAGCGCGCTCTGCAGCCTTGACGACCTCCCTTAATGGTCGGAGCTCTTCATGAACTTCAATCGCAGATCGCCAGCGTGGGTCTTGAGGCAAGAGATCTTCGAGCACGAGGGCGCTTCGATCGCCTGCAAGGGCGACGGCGCGCTGCACCGCGTTCTCCAGTTCGCGAACATTGCCTGGCCACGGGTAGCGCTCCAGCGCCCTCATCGTCGCTCCGCTGATCTCATAGCTGCGGCCCCCACCATGCCGCTCAAGGAGGTGAGCGAAGAGCGGAGGGATGTCGCCTTCGCGCTCCCTCAAAGGAGGCAGCTCGATAGGGACGACCTGAATTCGGTAATAGAGGTCCTCTCGGAATCTCCCCTCCCGCACGAGCTCACGCAAGGGCGCCTTTGTGGCGGCTAAGACACGGATGTCCACCTCGATGGACTCCCCACCGCCTACGCGCTCAACGGTCCGCTCCTGGAGCACCCGCAGCAGCTTGACCTGTACCCCTAGGGGCATGTCGTCAATGTCGTCTAGGAAGAAGGTTCCGCCGTCGGCCTGTTCAAAGCGCCCCTTTCGAGCGCGGCGCGCGTCGGTGAACGCTCCCTGCTCATGCCCAAAGAGCTCCGCCTCCAAAAGAGACTCTGGGAGCGCCGCGCACGACAGCGCGACAAATGGGCCGTCAGAGCGTTGGCTCTCCTGGTGCACAGCCTGCGCTATGCGCTCCTTGCCTGTCCCGCTCTCTCCTTCGATCAAGATTGTAGCCTCGGTGGGCGCGACGGTTCGAACACGCTCAAAGACGGCGCGCATCGCAGCGGAGGTGCCAACGACCCCCTCAAAGCCCGCGCCGGCCACAAGGCGAGCCCTGAGCTGCTCGTTCTCGCGCTCAAGCTCTCGCAAGCGCCCGCATGTCTCCACCATGGACACGAGCGCTTCATTTCTAAAGGGCTTCTGCACGAAGAGGCTGGCGCCAAGCTCGACGGCCTCTTGAGCCTGCGCGAGGGATGCAAAGCCAGTCATGATGATGACCGGCCGCTTTGGATCGAGCTCGATAGACCGCTGCAAGACAGCCATCCCGCCGGCGCCAGGCATACGAACGTCTGTGAGGACCGCCTCAGGAGTGGCATCCTCCAGTAGACGCAGCGCAGAGTCTGTGTCTGTCGCGACGAAGACCTCGTGACCTGCGTCCCCGAGAGCGTCAGCGAGCGTCACCGTGATGGTCACCTCGTCATCGGCGAGGAGGACCTTCACGCGCTCAACCTCCGCCTGCCCCGGGAATCCGAAGCTGCATCCCGTCGCCGCCCTCTTCGAGCACCGCATTGAGCGCGCCTTCGGCGCAATCGAGCAAGGCGTCGAAGAAGAGCGTCTCGCCGCCGTCGCTCCACCCCGCTCCGAGAGAGACCGTGACCCGGAGATCCGAGCCGCCTACCGAGACGGTTCGCCCTCTCACTTTCTCTAGAATCCTTGCTGCGACGACCTGCGCGTTCGCAGAGGGCACGTGCGGGAGGACGAGCAGGTAGCGATCGTCCGGCATCTTCCCGAGGAGGTCTGAAGCTCGAGTCTGCTTCTCGATCTCCTCCGCAAGCATCTGATGCACGGCAGCCTTGACCTCGTAGCCGTACATCTCTCTCAGCTGTGCGAGCCGGTCGACCTGAACGAGTAGGCAACCCATGGGGTACTCGTAGCGCTGAGCACGCCCAAACTCCACCCGCATCAGGTGCTGAATCTGTGCGAGCGAGAAGAGCTCGGGGTCGGAGGGAGGTTGAGTCATGCCGGCTGGGGAGTCCGCTTAGGAGAGCTCTGGCGCGCTCTGGCTGAATCCTTGTACTTGATGTGAGGGAGGCAGTCACGAAATACGGACCGCTAACTCCCCTGGAAGAGTTTATCGAAGAGCGGGTCGAAGAAGGTCTCAGGCCATTTTGCGTGCAATAGCGCCATGACCACCAAGATGATCAATGTGTAAACGAGCAAGACAAAGAGCTGACTTACGATGATCGCGGCTCCCTTTTTCCCGGCCTGACGGACCTTACGACGCGCGCCGCCAGCGCCAGACATCGTAGAAGCCATCAAGAAGTCACGCAGGAGGCGCCCCGACCGCTCCATCAGGCGAGGGTCATCAAGGTCGATATCCACACCTCGCGAGAGGTCCCGCGCGCAGGCGTCAGGGGCGAAGTCTCCGCGGATGACAGAATCCTGCCAAGTGCGCACGAGCGCCTTGTCCGCCAAACCGAGTTCAACCATCATCCCAGCTCGCACTCGTTCCCAAGCCGCACCACCTCCGACCGGAGCAGGGCGTGCAGGCTCAGGGACGGCTTGGACGTCGATCTCCTCTAAGACCGGGGCTGCCACCTCACGACGGAACCGAAATCGCACCTCTCCCCAACGAACTTGATCGCCGTCGGCCAACAGCGCCTCTCGAGCTTCAGCGCCATTCACGCTCAGCTCCGCCCCGCCTGCGACCAAGACGACCTTGGGCGGATCACTCCAGATGTGCAGCTCCCCAGCAGGGAGGCCCTGCATGCTCACGTCTGGGGTCGCGCCACCGATCTTCGTGAGGGCGCCAGCTAGGGGAAGACGACGAGTCTGAGACCCATCCTTGAGCTCAAGCCATTGATCAGCCATGCCACACGAATAGGTCATTAGGACGCCCAGGTCTACATTTTGGGCCAATCGCTGCGCATCGCGTAGCCCAAGCAGGGAGCCTCGCCTACAGTGGGGTAAGAACCAGCCACGCCCCAGAGCCTGGCGAGCACCCACCCCAAGAGCATGAACCTCCTCCCGTCCCTCCTTCTCCTCCTCGCCCCATCGCAGGATTGGCGCGCGTACCCGCTCCCCTCGGTATCGTCGACCCCTGCTAGCCCCGCGAGCCCTCAACTCTTGGTCAACGGCTCTCACATCACCTTGCGCCCTGACACCAGGACCCAGCGAGTGCGGCCCGCCGAAGCGCTCGTCGCCCCCAGCCTCCTTAGCCAGCTCATCGCTGAACACTTCAGCCGCTCTAGCCTCTCCCTGCTACCGAACTCCAGGCCCCTCATGGTCCGGGCCACCGAAGGAGATCACCAGGAGCTGCAAGCGATCCTCACGGCCTTAGACGCTGCTGGCGACAGCCTCCAGATCCGAGTGGAGGCTGCCTTACTCCCTGGCATCTTGGAGACCCCTCCTGCCCTGAGCGACGCCCCAGCTTGGTACAGCGGAGAGCTTCGAACAGGAGACACCCTCACCTTCGGAGCCAGGACGGAGGTCAGCTTTCTAGGAGGCTATGAAGTTGACGTAGCCACAGACTCTGGAGCAGCAGACCCGCTTCGATCCAGCGCAGCCACAGGGGAGACCATTCACCTGCGCTGCTCCCGCGTCCAAGGCGGCCGTGCCGTCCACGTGGAGGGCGTCTTAGACCTCTCTGCGCTCATGGAGACCTCCGCCTTTGACCCTGACACTCCCGACCTCGGAGAGGTTGAGCAACCTCGACTCTCAATCGCCCAGCTCGCGTTCTCAGGCGTCGTCGAACCTGGAGCGTCCCTTCGGGTCACGCTAGAGGGCGCGCTGCCCTTCGGAGACCGGACACTCTTCATTAAGGCATCAAGCATGCAAGACCTCCCCGCGCCTACGGCCGGCTGGGCGGTCAGGGATCTCGCCTTCCTCGCAAGCCCGGGGCTACCCCTAGAGGCCCCCCAGCCGGGGCTCGATGCGACATCAGAGGTCATACCGCCGATGCCGCGGCCAGCGGCAGAGGTCACGCCAGGGAGCCTCGTTGGGCTCCTGAGCGGACGGAGCGCCTCTGGCGGGGCACCGACCCGCCTCTACTCCACCGAGCGCCTCTTGCTGATCCCCGCCCAGTCGCGTGAGGCCCTGGCTGAGACCGAAGCACTGATCCAAGCGATGGAGGCCCCGCTCCTCACCCAGCGCGTATGCACGGTCACCTTCGGAGATCTCAAGGCCGAGCTGCCTGCGACACACGGTCGCATAGCCCGCGCCCTGATCGGCGAGGAGCGACCCCTCCTCGTCGACTACCGAACGGAGATCGCCCCCAACACCTGGATGCCCAGCCCCGTTACTGAGCTCATCTTTGATGGAGTCTGCTTTGAGGCCACGTGCGAGGCTGACGCTCTCTCCGGACGCTACTGGGTCATCGACACCCCCTCAGTGCAAGTCACGAGCTCGTCCTTCGCGAGCCTCGGCGCGCTCCAGAAGGTTGAGCGCTCCTTCTCCGGCAGCGGGCTCTTGATACGTGCCGGCGAGGAGCTCACCGCAGGCCCGTTGAGGTTCTCCCTCAGGTGAGCGAGAGCCCGGAGCGCCTTCTCTGCGCTGACCTATACTGAGACCAGCGGGCTTGGCCCGCAGCAGCCAATGCGCCTCAACCTAAACCAGTCCGCACGCATGGATCAGCGACTCATCCAGTCGCCCCAAATGATCCAGGCCATGAAGATCCTCCAGCTCTCAGGCTTAGAGCTAGAGGGCAGGATTGAACAAGAGCTCGTCGAGAATCCGCTCCTCGAGCTGGCTGACCCAGCCGCGCCTGAAGAGGACGCGGAGAGTGCAGGCGAACCTGAAGAGACCCCCGACCAGCGCGAACTAGACGAGCTCATTGAGCAGATGGAGCGGATTGACCGGGACTTTGGCGACGGAGCCGCTGTAGGCGCCCAGAGCGAAGACGCTGAGGACCGAAGGCAGGCGGCGCTTCAGAACGCACCTGATGTGCCGAAGAGCCTCCCAGAGGCACTCGCCGAGGAGCTGGCGATGTTTGACTTCGGGGGCCGGGACCGCGCGATCGCAGAGCATCTGATCTGGTCCTTTGACGAGCGCGGCTTCCTCTTGGGAGAGCTCGAAGAGCACGCCGCGCAGGCTGGACTCGAGCCCGCAGCCTCCCCAGAGGAGCTCTTCCACGTCCTCTCAGAGCTGCGCGCTCAGATCCACCCCGCCCTAGGAGCTGAGAGCCTCCGGGAGTCTCTCCTCCTCCAGCTAGACAGCCAGGAAGAGCAGAGCCCCCTGCAGCGCGCGCTCATCTCTGATCACCTGCAAGACCTTGAGGCGAACAGGCTGCCTCGGATCGCGAAGGCCACGGGGCGCAGCATTGAGGAGATCCAAGAGGCTGTAGAGTCTCTTCGCCACCTCGACGCCTCCCCCGCCTCTGAGTACGGAGAGAGCCGCGCAGCCGTCATCATCCCCGACGTCATCGTCGAAGAGGTTGAGGGTGAGTTCGTCGTTCGCCTCGAGCGTGAGCGCCAGCCTCGACTCAGGATCAGCAAGGGCTACAGGGACATGCTCAGGCGCGCCCGGAAGGGAGACGCCGCGGAGGAGTGGCTGAAGAAGCGCCTAGACACGGCCAAGTGGTTCTTAGACGCCGTAGCCCAGCGCCAATCCACCCTCGAGCGGATCGCAGTCATCATCTTCAAGGAGCAGCGTCCCTTCCTCGAGCGTGGGCCTAGCGCGCTCAGGCCGCTACGAATGCAGGAGGTCGCAGAGCAGGTCGAGCTACACATCTCAACGATAAGCCGCGCCGTGAGCGGCAAATACGCGCAGACGCCCCGGGGAATCTATCCGCTGAGATACTTCTTCGTTAGCGGAACGGCGCGAGACACCGGAGGCGAAGCCAGTCAAGTGAGCATCCAAGAGCGGCTCAAGCGGCTGATCGAAGCTGAAGACCCCAAGAAGCCGCTCTCGGACGATCACCTCGCCAAGCTCCTCGCGGAGCGCGAAGACATCAGCATCGCGCGCAGGACAGTGACCAAGTACCGGAAGATGCTCGGCATCCCATCCTCCAGCAAGCGACGCCAGTTCTAGACTGCCCACGACCGCGGCGATAGCCTGTCAACCTCACGCCCCTCAGAAGCCCAAACCAGAGAGCAAGCCATGGGTGTCCGCGCAACAGAACTCCGTAAAGGGACCGTCCTGAAAAAGGACAACGACCTCCTCCTCATCACGGATTACACCCACCTGACCCCCGGAAAGGGCCAGGCGATCATTCACATCAAGACGAAGAGCCTGCTCACAGGGACCACCGGAGCGATCCGATCCGGGTCCGGCGAGAACTTTGAGACCGCCTACCTGGATCGCCGCAAGTGCCAGTACCTCTACCGCGAGGGAGAGTCCGGCTTCGTCTTCATGGACGAAGAGACTTATGACCAGTTCAACCTCTCACCTGACCTCGTCGGTGAACACATGGGCTACGTCAAAGAGAGCACATCCATCGACGTCACCTTTCACGAGGGCACAGCCATCGGCGTCGACCTCCCCGCCTCAGTAGAGCTCGAGGTCACTGAGGCGGAGGCTGCCGTAAAAGGTAATACCGCGACCAATGTAAAGAAGAACGCGGTCGTGGAGACGGGCATGCAGGTCCGCGTCCCCATGCACATCTCAGCTGGCGACGTGATCAAGATCTCCACCGACTCAGGCGACTTTCAAGGCCGCGTCAACTGAGAGCTCAGTCTCGCTTCCAGACCTCAAGGTCGAGGTCTCTCCCCTCCATCTCGACCGGGAAGCGGCGCATGAGGCGGCAGTCCTCGCCAAGCCAGCGCTGAATCACGACCTTCTCCTTCGCGCCCAGCTCGTCGAACCAGAGCGGTCGCACCACCACCCACACGTTACGTGAGTGCCTCCGCCAGAGCCGCGGGCCATTCGTGTAGAAAGAGCTCATCGGAAATGAGGTTCGCGGCGTCCTCAGGTCTGGCTCTCGCCCCCCCAGGTAGTGCTCGCCGAGCTCGCAGCCCATACCGATGACTAGGTCACCAGGCTCTCTCTGACTCGCCACATACTCCCAAGCCTCTCGCCACCTCGGTCGCTCACCGCCTCTTGACGTCAGATAGAGCATGTCGCCAGCGGCGAGAGGCAGCGCGAGGATCAAGAGCCACATGTATCGCGTCGCCTGTGTGACGGTCTTTGTGTCGAGCGCAGCGGCTGCCAGCGCGCAAGCGAAGGGAAAGACGCAGTACGCGTACTGAGCGGAGACGAGCGCTTGCGTGCCCACGAGGCTCAAGAGGCCGAGCACGACCACGGGGACGCTCAATACAAAGATCTGGCCCGCTCCACGCTCGCTAGTTGCGATCCAGGCGCCGCACACCGAACCTGCGAGGAGTGAAGGACCGAAGAAGTATCCGACCGTCAGGTAGAAGTGAATGATGTCTGCATCAGGCTTCTGACCGAGATGGTGTTGAAGCCAACTGAGCGCCCAAGGCGTCAAGCACAGGATCAAGAGCACAGCTGGAACCGCGCCGCGCAGGAGCGCTTGGTCGAAGCCTGCCGGGCGCTCTCGAACGAAGAGCCGGACGGCGACGGCAGAGAGCAGCAGGCCGCCGGCGACCAACGCGCCAGAGATGTGAAACAGGGCAGAGCTGAAGGCGATCACAATCCCCAGAGCGACCCACCGCCATCCGCGTCCTCTCCAGAGGCCGCGAACAAAGCAGCCTGTCCCGAGCATAGAGGCGGCTTGAGCGAGCGTGTAAAAGCGAGCGCTCTGAGACCAGAACAAGGCCCACGGTGAGAGTGCGAGCAAGACAGAAGCCGCAGCAGCAGACCGCCTCGAGAGAAGCGGGCGGAAGGCCCAGTAACAGAGCGGCACACCGAGCCAACCAACGATGGCAGGCAGGAGCCGCAAGAGGGCCTCTGAGGGATAGTCAGAGAAGAGCTTGGCGAAGCCGACGACGAGCCCATATCCGAGGGGATTGTGCAGGTCCCCATCCGCGATGCGCTGCGCGTCCGTGAGCGTCAGCGCCTCATCCATCCAGAGGCTCCAATCCCCTAGACGCACAAACCTCACGAGTCCGAGAAGCAGGGCAGCGACCAGGAGCCAGAAAGAGACAGGATCCTTGGCAACGACACCTCCGCGAGGCTCGACATCGGGAAAATCGCTCGAGAGAGCGGGGTCTGCTGAGGAATCCTGCATGGCGGCTTCAGGAGAGTTCCAAAGCTGGACGACGATGGCAACTAGAGGGTTTACCCATCCCTCCATAAAGACCATGAAGAACACCCGCCTGGCCCCCCTCCTTGCAGGCCTCTTGGCGTGCGCTAGCTGCATCTCCACAGAGGCGGACCCCACGCTGTCGATCGCGACAGAGCCCCCCGGCGCTCAGGTCCTGATCAACGGAGTAGACACAGGCTTCGCCACCCCGTGCATGCTAGCCGTCGATGATGAGCTGATGCGGATCGACATCCAGCTGAACGGGTACGAGTCGGAGCGCCGCATCGTCACCCGGGACCCAAAGCTGGAGACGAGATATTGGAGTGAGATGAACTCCTCCTCCCGTACGTGGCGCTTCCCCTTGTTCTTGAACATCCACGACTTCCTCAACCACCCTGCGCGCGAGATCATGCTCCTCGCGCCAGGACGCATCTTCATTCGCCTCGACCGCATCCGCGAAGCTGAGGCCGAGTGAGCGAGCTGCGCCCCGCCGTCTTCCTGGACCGCGACGGCACACTGAACGTCGAGCGGGATCTAGTCCGCGCGCCCGCTGACCTCGAGCTCATCCCCACAGCAGGCTCCGCTCTCAGGCGCCTCGCGAGCGCAGGGTTCTTGCTCATCGTTGTGACAAACCAAAGCGCGCGCGCACGGGGCACCCTGAGCGCATCAGAGCTAGAGGATGTACACGAGCACCTGAAGGAGCTCTTAGAGGCTGAGGGCGTTGAGCTCACAGACATACTCCACTGCCCGCACCACCCTACAGAGGGTGAGCCCCCGCTCCGCGTCGAGTGCGACTGCAGAAAGCCTGCGCCGGGCATGCTCCTCCGCGCCGCCGCTGCACATCAAATAGACCTTTCTCGCTCATGGCTCATTGGTGACGCCGCCAGAGACATTGAGGCTGGCGCGCGTGCTGGCGTCCAGACCGCGCTGGTCCTCACAGGGAAAGGTGAGAGCGAGCAGACGCTGTGCAGCCCAGACCTGATCTCAGCGGATATCGCTGCGGCAGCCAAGGAGCTGCTCGCCTGCCGCTAAGAGCTACTCGTAGATGCGGTCGACGCGGTACTCGCGTAGATTCCGCGCCTGGGTATAGATGATGATCTCACCGACCAGGCCGAAGCCAATCACCTGCACACCGAGCACAAACAGCAGCACTCCCAAGAGGAAGAGCGGGCGCTGGTAGAGGGCGGCGTCCATCATCAAGCGCTGGGCGACGAGGCCGACCGTCATCACTCCGCCGATGAAGGCGAGCGCGCCACCGATAGCACCAAAGAAGCGCAGCGGGCGCAGCGTAAAGCGACTCAAAAAGGCGACGCCTACGAGGTCGATGAAGCGCCGAATGTAAACGCCGACTCCGAAGAGACCAGCGCCAGCGAACTCGGCCTTGTGGCGAACCTGAACCTCTTGCACACGAAAGCCCGTCCGGTGTGCGATAGCAGGCAGGAAGCGATACACATCACCATACAGGGTGACGTCATCAAGCACCCTCCGGCGAACGGCTCGGAAGCAGCAGTTGAGGTCGTGCATCGGCGCGCGCAGCACGCGCCTCATCACCAGATTGAACGCCCAGGACTGCAGCCTGTTCAGGAGCGGGTCCACACGTGGGCGCCGAACCGGCGCGACCAGATCAGCGCCGTCACGCAGCCCCTTGAGCAGCAGGTGCACATCTTCAGCCTCAACCTGGAGGTAGGCAGGGCTCGTCACGAGCACCTCACCGCGCGCGATCTCCAAGGCCTTCGCCAAGCAAGCAGACTCACCGAAGGGCTGCTGAAAGCGAAGCACCTTGATCAGCCCAACGTGCTCCTTGAGGAGCGCCTCTGCCTCTTCAGCAGCGGGGCCTCCGACGCCGTCGAAGACCAAAACGAACTCGTGGCTGATCTGCCGAGCTTCGAGCTCAGCGCGGAGGCCCATGACGACCTCCCGAACGCGTGAGTCCGCGCGGACGACGGGGATGACAACGCTCACTTCGAGAGAGGGAGCCTGCCCCTCTCCACCAGAGAGCTCAGCCTGCACCAACTCGTCAGCCAGGGGGACGCTCACGCCCTCTCTCCGCCAGCGCCGCTGGATCCATGAACATCGGTCGCCTTCACGACGAGCTCCGCGAGCAAGCCGAGGAGCAGGAAGTAAGCGCAAGCCATCACAGGGAGCATGAAGGCGAGGACGGCGAGCGTGTCGAGCGCGAACTCTGAGCCCTCGCCTAAGAGCTCCTGCGGCGCGGTCACCCCAACCAAGATGGACGCCACAAAGAAGGGCGTAGCGAGAAAAAGAAAGTAACGCAGCGGGCGCTGGGAGAAGGACGAGATCATCGTCACCGTCAACATGTCGAGGAGCACTCGCAGGGTTCTGCCGATGCCGTACTTGCTCTGACCGAAGCGCCTCGGCCGGTGATGAACGACCATTTCAGTGACTCTCGCGCCGGTACCCGCGAAGAGGGCCGGGAGGTACCTGTGCTGTTCGCCGTAGAGCGGGCGGTCCTTCATCAGGCTCACCCGAAAGGCCTTCAATGTGCAGCCTGTGTCATGGATCGAGACCCCGGTGATCCAGCTGATCATCCGGTTCGCCACGATCGACGGGATCCGGCGGATAAGCCAACCATCCTGGCGGTCCTTCCGCCAGCCTGCCACGACGTCAAAGCCATCTTCAAGCCGGGCGACCAGCATCGGTATGTCTGCAGGGTCATTCTGAAGGTCGCCATCCAGCGGCACGAGGATCTCACCGCGAGCCTCCTCAAAGCCTGCAGCCAAGGCTGCGGTCTGACCAGCCTGATGCCGTAAGCAGATCAAGCGGACCCGGCGATCCCCCTTGCGCATCCTCCGAAGAACTTCTCGGCTCTCATCCTCCGAGCAGTCATCCACATAGAGCAGCTCAAAGCCTCCGCGTTCGCGCTCAAGGACCTCTAAGAGCTCCTCGTGAAGCTGGGGGAGATTCCCAGCCTCGTTGTAAACAGGCACCACGACGCTAAGTCGGGGGGCTGAGCTCTCTTCAGGCGAAGACATGATCTAAGTCTTGGATCGACCAGCGAGGATATGGCCCCTCAGGGCCCATTAGGGGCTACCTAGATTTTCCCATAGTTGAGAAGCTAATTTGGGGGCTATGCTCTTGTTAGGCATGGATTTCGAACACGGCAGGAAGGCAGGGCTGCGACGATGAACGCTCCCAAGAGACTCTCGCTTGGGCCCGGTGCGCCTCAGCAGCTAGAGGCCCTCTTGAGGTCTCAGGCCCACGACAGGGTCGTAACCACACTGGGTGATCTCGCAGACCTCCTCAGTGAAGCCCAGGGGCACGCGCTCATCGATGGTGCGTTGCTCCCCAAGGAGGACTTGGGGATCCTCACGAGGGCCCTTAAAGCAGGTGGACTCAGCATAAGCGTGCTCGGGGGAGACCCCGGAGCGGGCGCTCTGCGAGAGCTGCTCAAGCACCCCAGGACGGCCTGGGTCCCCTATCCGCCTGACACTGAGGAGCTCTCACAACTCCTGATCGGGAGAAGCTCCACGGCGGACCCTTCAGCGCCAGAGGACCTGCGGAGATCGCCACGCCAAGAGCGCCCAAAAGCAGAGAGACCTTCGCAGGCCGCCCCATCCCCCACACCATCGCAGCTGCCGTCTGACCACGCCGAGACAACTCCAAAGTTGACCGAGGAGACGGCGACGCCCCCGCCTGTCGATCCTAATCTCGCTGAGATCGAAGCGATCCTCGGCCAGCCCGCCGCCGCCTTCCAGGCCCAGGCAGCGCCGCCTGAGCGCGACAAGCCCACGACACCAGCGCGGGCCAAAGCCACAGAGCCCACCCCGACACAAGAGCCCGCTCAGGCTGAGGCAGCCGCTCCCAAGGAGCAGGCGGAGGAGGTCCCTTCGCCTGCCCCCGCTGCGCCGCCAGCCTTAGCAGGGATCCCTGAAGAGCCCGCATGGTTTAAGGATCAAATCGCAGACCTCGCCGACATCGTCCAAGCGATCCACGCCTCAACTGCAGGCGCTTTGGGCGAGACATCCGACGCCCCTCCCGGCCTCTTGGCTGACTCTATGAGGCTCGTGCAATTCACCAGGACCTTGGGCTTCCTCGCTGCACCTCCTGCGCGTGGGGACGCTCAATTCGACCTAGGGGACCTCTCAGAGGAACTCCTCAGGGGCGCAGGCGCTGCGGCAGATGCCCCGCGATTCCTGCTCAAGGTCTCAGACCCTCTCCCTGTGAGAGGCGACAAGGAGCTTATCGTTCAAGCGATGGATGCCTTCCTCGTGCTCGCCCGACTCTGTGCGGGCCCAGAGGGAGAGGTTCGCCTGTTCGGCAAGAAGGGGCCTGACGGTGGCGCTCTCTTACAGCTCGGTTTCCCAAGAGGGCCTCTCGGGGACATGAGCCCGGCCGAGATTGTGACCCCCTACGCCCTAAGAGCCTCTCTACCAGACATGGGCAAGAACGCCTTAAGGGCAGCGGCGCGTATCCTAGAGGGGCAGGGCGGCTCTGCCACGCTCAGAGACCAGGGCGAGGGCAAGCTGCAGCTAGAGATCATCCTGCCTGCACCCTGAGAGCCCAGGCGTGCGCTGGAAAAATTTGCGCACCACAAGGGAGCTCCTGTTGCTTGAAGAGAACAAGTGGACTTCTCTCAACATGGGGCTCTCGGCATGTCGAAAGGATTCAACATGCCCCCCTCTCAAAAGAGCGCGCCCAGAGTCCTCGTCCTGGACTCTGACATGGAGCACGCCAACGAGCTCGTAGAGCAACTCGAGGCCGCAGGCTATCAAGCCAGCGCTTCGCCGGAGTGGGATGAGCGCTCAAGCGCGCCGCACTGTGACGTGATCTTAGGGGAGGCCGACACCATCCCCCTTGAAGAGCTCGCGGCAGCGTGCGCCCCAGAGGAGGCGCCCGCCTGGATCCTGCTCGCGGCCTTCGGCTCCATTCAAGACGCAGTCGGAGCGATGCGCGCAGGAGCCGCTGACTACATCTCCAAGCCCATCCCGATCGACCGCTTGCTCATGAGCCTAGAGCGCGCGCTAGAGCGGCGAGCGCTTCTAGACCAAAACCAGCGACTGCTGGAAGACCTCGGGCGGAAGTACTCCCTCGGAGACATGCAGAGCTCGAGCGCCGCCATGAGCGCGGTCTTTGACACCGTACGGGCTGTCGCGGACACCCGGGCGACCGTCCTCCTTGAGGGGGAGAGCGGGACAGGTAAATCTCTTCTAGCGCGGAGCCTTCACGAGGCGGGCGAACGACGCGACGGCCCCTTCGTCGTCGTTAACTGCGGAGCCCTGCCTCACGACCTCCTCGAGAGCGAGCTCTTTGGTCACGTCAAAGGCGCCTTCACTGGGGCCGTCTCAGATCGGCCCGGCAAGTTCGAGCTAGCTGAGGGTGGCACCCTCTTTCTGGACGAGATCGCGTGCGCCCCGCTGGACCTGCAGGTCAAGCTCCTCCGTCTCCTCCAAGAGCGAACCTTTGAACGTGTAGGTGACACGAGGACACGGACAGCCGACGTGCGAGTCATCGCGGCTAGCAATGAAGACCTCAAAGAGGCCGTGCAGCAACAGCGCTTCCGTGAAGACCTTTACTACCGCATCAAGGTGGTGGCCGTTCGGCTCCCAGCGCTCAGAGAGCGCGCTGGAGACGTCCCCTTTCTCGCAGAGCGCTTCCTCGAGCGCTTCTCCAAAGAGCACTCGCGCGGACTTGAGGGCTACTCGCCGGCGGCTCTTCAGGCCCTCACAGCCTATCCCTGGCCGGGGAATGTCCGGGAACTAGAGAACACCGTTGAGAGAGCAGTCCTCCTCGCCACCGGCACAGTGTTGACGCCTATGGACCTGCCTGAAGAGGTCTCACCGGAGAGTCAGCCCGAGCCGTTTAGCCCGGAATCACAGGAGATTCACCCGACCAAGATCCTCCCCCTTCGCCGCGCCCTCGAGGGACCAGAGCGAGAGATCCTCGTCTCGGCTCTTCTCCAAACAAAGGGGTGCCGCAAGGCGACCTCTGAAGCCTTGGCGATCAACCGAACTACCCTGTTCAACAAGATGCGAAAATACGGCTTGATGGAGCTCGACTTCAACAACATGACGAGCGCCACTCCCCCTACCCCCTCCCACAATTCCCCCACACGTGACCGCTCATGAAGTGGACTACACGCATCCTCTTTCTGCTCGCTATCTCCCTCTCCGCCGCGCTGGTCGCGATGGTGAGCGGGCAGAAGAGCCGCACCCCTGAAGCCACCTTAGAGGCTATCGAAGCCACAATTGGTCGAGATGACTTCAATCACGAGGCCATCCTCCGCTCTCTAGACGGAGCCCTCTCCAACGCTCGCGCCACAGGCGACACCGAGCTACAGGCCAAGGCGCTCACCCTGCGCGGTGACGTCCTCTACAAGATCGGCGCTTACGAAGACTCCATCAGAGATTTCGACGAGGTCAGCGCCCTGCAAGGGAGCCCCGATGAGGAGCTCTTGATCAAGATGGCAGAGGCTCACGTCAGAGCAGGCGACCCTGAGAGTGGGCAGCGGCGCATCGAAACGCTCCTCAGCGTGAACCCTGAGAGCGCGCCTGGGCTCGTCCAACAAGGCCGCCTGCACCAGTCCTCTGCGAAGAAGCTTACTGATGAGTGCGAGGAGGCGATGAAACAGGTCATGCCGCACGCCGAGGCAGAGCTTGCGGCCGCGCTCGTGGACAGGCTGACCGCTCAAGATCTCCTCGATCCGCGTCGCGCGGGGCAGGTCTCCACGCTGCGCGAGTTCTTCACCGAGGCAGACGGAGAGCGACTCACCAGAATCCTGGTCCTGTGCGACGACGCCAGCGTCTACAACCGTAAGGCCCGGGATTCATACGAGCGCTCCTTCGAATACAGCGCAGACCCCTTAGGAGCCTACGAGTACATCACCTTGCTCATGAGAGCTCAGAGACCGGAGCACGCTCTCCGCTTCGGTGCTCAGATCCGAAAGCACCGCCCTGTCCTCGGGCATCACCCGACGACTCTTCAGCTCATCAGAGCGCACATCGCAGCAGGAGATGCGGCGGGCGCTGGGACCCTAGCCGCCGAGCTCATTCAAGCCACTAGAGACCTGACACCGGAGGAGTACGCCGTCTGCTGCCGCGCCCTGCATATGTCCTCGCGGTGGTCTGGACTCTTCTACGCCGGAAACCGAATGAAGTCTGTCGGCACAGCCGCCGACGGGCTCGAGGCCTCTCTCTATCTAGGCCTCGCGCAGCTCGGACGGAAGCGCTACACCAACGCGAGGAGCCTCCTTAGGACCTACGCAAGCTCTGGCGCACCAGAGCCCTATGAGGGCGCGCTGTACGAGGCGTGGACGCTCCTCGCGGAGCTCGATCGCGCTGCAGGCGAAGACTTCATGGAGCGTGAGTCGGTCTACGCAGCGCTCCAAATTGACCCCGATGGACTCGGCGCGAGCACCCTGTGGACCCGCCTCGCAGAGCTCCAAGAAGAGTCTGGACACACCGGGCTCCTCGTCCCCTTGCGCTCCCTCGCTGAGGCGCTCTGCAGGCAACCCAAGAACTACAACCAGCTGTTCGCGCGCTACAAGGAGCTAGGCGCTCGTGCATTGAGCGTCGAAGGTCGTGACCTAGACCTCGTCTATCAAGACGTCACGAGGGAGCGCCGCTCGCTCCCCTTGGTCCCGCTGGACTCCTACTCCCTCCTAGACCTCGCACAGAGACACAGAGCTGACGGCAATCACCTCGCAGCGATCTCGGTGTGTCGCCGAATCCTAGAGAACCTGCCCAACTTCACGCCTGCGACCGACCTCATGATCGACTCGAGACTCAGCATTGGCCGGATCCGCACTGCGACCGACCAAATCGTTGACCGAATCGACCGTGTCGGGTTAGACGAGACATCCAAGGGCTTCGTCAGGAGGTTGCCACCGTCACCCTTCAGCGAGGCGCAGCTCCATCGAATCATGCGCGCCGACCCTGCCTGGACGGGTCGCCTCGAGATCGCGAAGAGGCTCCGCGCCGAGGGTGCTAGACGTCAAGCGCTCGTCGCCCTGGATAAAGCTGAGGACATCGAGGCGAGCGCCGAGACGACTCTGCTCTCAGCGCGGATTCACGCGGAGCTACAGGAGCGTAAGCTCGCGCTCGAGAAACTCGCGAGCATCGAGAGCGGAGACCCGCTCTACAGCGAGGCTCTGCTGGCGACCGTTGAGATCGCCAGCCTCGAAGGCGAGGCTAGGGCCATCGACGAAGCCATCGAAGGCCTCATGGCGACAGGTGAGCTCGCGACCTTAAAGACCTTGGCCAACAAGCTCATCTTTGATCGCAGGCTCCAAAAGGCGATGCCTGTCATTGAGGAGATTCAAAAGCTCTCGAGCGGCGTGGACGGTTGGTCGCTTGAACAGGAGATCCTGCTGCACCTCGTGCAAGGGAGCGCGAGCCGGGCCAAGGACGCCGCCTCAAGAGCAGAGGCTTTCACCCTCTCACCCATCCCCCCCCTCGGGATGGTGCTTGCGAGCACGATCTCAGGAGACCAAGGCGCCCTCGCGCGAGAGTCACGCTATCTCCTAGACAGCCTCTCCACCTTCACCTCGTCCGGAGGCCGGGCCTGGAGAGCGCAGATTGAGGGGGGCGTCGGCGAGGCCATCTTGGCGCTCTTCGCTGGGGACTATGAGCGCGTACTCTCCATCGCCACGCTCAGCGCTGACGACACCCGCCAGCTCCCGGAGTGGGCAGTGATAGCCGCCGGGCTTGAAGCCATCGGTGGCGGAAGAGGCGCCTCGCTGGTGGACGAAGCGACGCTCGCCCAAGCGAAGGCGCTGCTCCATGGCACGCCCGAAGAGCCCCGTCAGCCGGCGCGAGTCCTTGGCGTACTGCTCGCAGCCCAGACGAGCTACTTTGCCCCCTACTCCCTAGAGCAGCTCAACCAGTTCACGGGCAACGAGAGGACAGCGTGGGATGCTTATCTCATTGCGAAGACCCTAGACAAGGGCGGCCAGACCCTCCGCGCTAGAGACGCTCTCTGGAGCTGGGTCCAAATGGACGCCCCCTTGTTCGAGCCTGCGTGGGAGCTGTTCGAGCAGCTCGAGCACAAGCGCATCGGGCACTACGACCACGAGACCTTCGATGCCCTACGCGCTGCCAAGGCATTCGCAACTGCCAGGAAGCACCCGAGCGACCTCAACCGAAGCATCGCCCGCTGCTACCAGAACCTACAGCGTGGGGACTTCTCTGCCGCTGTGGGCACAGCACGCACAGCTCAAGAGCTCGAGCCCGCCAGCTACGAAGCGAACGCGGCGCTCGCCCACGCGATGCTCCTAGCCGGTGACAGTGGGGCCTCGATCCCCTACTGGATCCGAGCTTGCGAGGCGGCCCCGCGCTCTCACAGGGCTCGGCTCGTCACTGGAGCGCTCAAGAGCATGGAGCAGACGCTTCAGTCGAACGAGTCTGAGGTCCTCCCGTCAGTTCAATCCGGCGCGCTCCAAGAGCTCGCGAAGTTCGCAGGCCGAGACCCCCGCATCCCGATCGCCATCGCGCGGCTAGACCTCTTGGAGCAGGCAGAGAACCCTGCCCTCGGAGTCGCACGTGCGTTCCGACGCCTAGACAACTTCCTCCGCACAGCCGGTGACGTCGGCCTCGCAGATCTACACGCTGGGACTGAGCGGGCCTGGCTAGAGTTCTACCTGCAGTACGGCCCCGAGCAGGCGCTCGAATTCTGCCGCGAGCAGCTCAAGCTCTCCCCGGGTGTCCAGTCGCTCTGGCTCGGTGAGGTGCGCGCCCTCAGCGCCCTAGGCCGATACGAAGAGGCCCTCGCTGCAGCCGAAGATTTGATGAGGATGTCTCCCACTGGAGCCCTCTACGAGGTGGTGGCCCATTGCCTGCAGGCCTCCGGCGCCTCAACGAGAGACGTAGAAGATCAACTCCGAAAGGCCCAGCGCCTCAGCGACGGCCTCTCCCTGAACGCCAAGCTCACGCGCGCCAAGAGCCTCCTCTCCGTGAAAGGGGAGCGCACCGCGAGCCAGGCGATCACGGTCCTCGCTAAGGCGTGGCCAAACAAGAAGAGCGGGGCCTTGGATGGCACCACCTCAGAGGTCGGCTTGCTCATCTCAGAGGGGCTCATGAAGCGCGCCCGCGACAGAGACTACCAGCAAGCTCTCCAGCTGCTCACTGCAGTCAAGGAGCGCGGAGCTACCCCCTACGACCGCTCGCTCGCGAACGCCCTGAGAGGCCTCTGCACTCAGCTCAACTCGTAGCTCCGGCTGAGATCCTGAGGACCTCCTCCATCGTCCCGAAGCGAAACTCCTCGAGGAGACGCTCAAGGCGAGGCAGGGTCTTCTCTAGGTTCAGGTAGTGCCGAAAGTTCGCGCTCAAGCCGGCCTTGACGCGCGGCTGCTCCGGATCGAACTCCCAGGGATGTAAATAGAGGCAGGCTGGGCGCCCCGCACGCTCCAAGCTCCGCACAGCGGCGCGCGTCACGACGCCAGGCAGAAGGCGAAAGTACCCCCCTCCCCCCATCGGCCAGTTCCTCCCTAAGGCGCGAAGGGTAGAGACAGGGAACTCCAAGAGCTCCCCGCCAGCGACCTGAATCCGCGAGATCCCCGGTTCAAAGTCGCTGATCCCGTAGACCGGATGTTGGATTGGGTGGACGCTAGAGTCGTAGGCGTAGCCCCGCTCCCCCAAGACGTCCACAGCCCACCAGGTCTCGCGAGTCAACGTGAAGGTAGAGGCGCGGAAGCCGCGTGGCATGGGTGCACCAGCCGCAGTGATGGCTGCCTCGGCTCTAGCTAGGTCCTCTACGAGCCCCTCCTTCCCGAGATCTTGAAGGAAGGCGTGCCTCCAACCGTGGCTAGCGACCTCATGCCCGCCTGCGAGGCAGCGCTCCACCCACACTGGGTGACGCTCTGCGATCCACCCGAGGAAGAAGAAGGTCGCCTTAGCGCCGTGTCGATCCAGCGCAGAGAGGATCGCATCCATCCCTACGTCAAGGCGGCTAGGGACGTCGGCCCATGAGGCCTCGTCAAAGCTCCCCCGCAGGTTGGCGACCTGAAAGTACTCTTCGACGTCAAAGGAGAGGGCGTGCAGCATGAGGCCTCAGCCAGCCAAGCCTACGACTTCATGACGGCGGCGCCAGCGCTCTAACACCAGCAGGCTCCAGAGGAGCCGTCCATGATCCCGAGCGCCGCTCTGGTGCTCGACGTTGAGTACAGTGAGGGCCTCAGGCCTAAACCACCCTGACGGGAGCGAGCGAAGCCCTGACTCAAGCTCAGCCCTGAGCGGACCACGGAGCCAGGCGCTCACTGGGGTGTCGAAGCCGCGCTTCTTCCCAGCCAAGACTTCCGCAGGGAGCCTGCCATGCATCACTCGCCGCAGCGCGCGCTTGCCTCGCATCCCCCGCATCTTATGAGCAGGCGGAGCGGGCGCGAAGCGCTCGACCAGGCGGTGATCCAAGAGCGGCACGCGGACCTCCAAGGAGACAGCCATCGAAGCCCGGTCGGTCTTCATCAAGATGTCTTCTGGTAGCCACGTCTTCATGTCCACGTATTGCGCCCTGTAGAGATCATCTCCACACCGAGGACGCTCCCAGAGCTCACGGTAGACCTGGGCTGGATCATGCCCATCAACAGCCGCCCTCGCGTCCGCGCCCAAGAGACCCTGCGCCAAGCTTGGGTCTGCCTGACTGACACTCCTGAAGAAGGCGTCTGCGGGGTGATCCCCAATGTTCTGGAGCGTGCTCATTCCCCGGGCGCTGCTAGGCAAGGCCCGTCCGAACGCCCTCGCAACTCCAGCGACTCCGACAGCTCGCAGACGCTGCTCTAGACGGACGAAGCCGTAGCGACGATACCCAGCGAAGACCTCATCTCCACCGTCACCAGAGAGCGCGACGGTGACGCGCTCCCGCGCCATCTTAGAGACGAGATAAGTCGGGACGGTTGAGGGGTCAGCGAGCGGCTCGTCGTAATGCCAAGCGAGGTCCTCAGTCTCTAGGCAAGAGAGGGGATCCATCACCTCTTCAAAGTGCTCGGCTCCGACAGCTTGAGCGTTCTTGCGGGCGAGCTCCAGCTCGTCGTGAGAGGCCTCGTCAAAGCCCACGCTCAGGGCGATCAGGGGGTCCGCCTCCCCCATCATGCTGCTCACGATCGCCCCGCTATCCAGCCCTCCGGAGAGGAAAGCGCCAAGGGGGACGTCTGCGACGAGGCGGTCTCGTACCACCTCATCCAGCAGACTCAGAAGCTCTGAGTCGCCCTCAGGCGCCTCTAGAGGCTCCATGGGGACTTCCCACCACCTGAACACATCGAGGCCTTCAGAGCGGCTCCAGGTAAGCCTATGGCCAGCCTCCAGGCGCTCGATCCCATCCCAAGCTGCCTTGGGACCACCACACCAGCCAAGAGACAAGTAGTCCAAGAGCGCGGACCCACGCAGGCGGCGCGTCCCATAGCCACCTGCCAAGAGCGCCTTAGGCTCGCTGGCGAAAGAGAGCCCGCCCTCGCTCGTAGACGCCCAATAGAGCGGCTTGATACCGAGCCGATCCCGCACGAGGCATACCTCAGGATCGCCAGGTCGCCTGTAGTCGATCACAGCGATGGCGAACATGCCGATCAATCGCTCAGCGAAGCGCGCTCCGTGCTCCTCATAGAGATGCACGATGACCTCAGCGTCTGAGCCGGTTCGAAATTGATGGCCGCCGTCGAGGAGCTCAGCCCTGAGCTCCTTGAAGTTATAGATCTCGCCATTCAAGACGCACGCGATGTCTCGCGCCTCGTTCCATAGCGGCTGCGCGCCGCCCTCTAGGTCGATGATCGAGAGCCTCCGAAAGCACAAGCCAGCACCGTCACGAGCGCTGACTTGTTCATCGTCCGGGCCACGATGCGACAGGGTCGAGCCCATCAGGCGCAGCGCATCAGCGGAGGGGTCTACCCCCGGCCCCGCCACCCCGACGAAGCCACACATCGCTTAGGCTCCCCCGCTCGTGGCAGGCCTAGGCGTGAGGCCGGCCCTACCGAGCCCGCGCCGCTTCACGCGGACGAGCCTGCCGGGACCAGTGGCGCGCTCCGGATACATCGTGGAGTCAGCGAGCTGCCTACGAGCGATGATGGAGAAGGCCACCACGAGCGCGACCCAGTGGTAAAAGAGGTCGAAGTGGGCGCGGTTCAGGAAGACACCGCCGATAACGAATGCCGCCATAGAGGCCTCAAACATCGCCGCGTAGTTCAGTATCCAGCTCGAGTAGTAGCGACTCGAGGCCAGCTTGCGGATCTTTCGCAGGTCCCAGAAAGACCCGAAGATCAGCAAGACATAGAGCAAGAAAGCCAAAGTCCCGCACTCTGCCCAGATCTGCAGGTAGCTGTTGTGGGCGACGTGCACCTTCTGCTCATCACGCAAGATCGTGCCTTCTTCATCCGGGTCGAAGCGCGAGTACTCACGCTGGAACCCAGAGAACCCGACCCCGAAGAGCGGACGCTCGAGGATCATCTCACGCGCGATACCCCACGCCTTCAGGCGGGCACGCGAGGAGGCGTCCTGCTCGTACTCCGCGATCGACAGGATGCGCTCTGAATAAGACGACGGCACCATCAAGGCCGCGGCCATCGCAAGGAAGGTGATCGTCCCGATCGCCGCGAACCGGTTCCTCCCCCTCCACGCCAGGTAGAGCACGGCAGCACCTAGGGCCAAGAAGCCTCCTCGAGAGTGAGTCATCATGATCGTGATGCACGCCATTGGCACGAGGAAGAAGAAGAGCCTCCTCAGAGAGGTCCGCTTCTCGGAAGAGGCGATGTGCCAGAGCATCGGGACCCCCATCGCGAGGGCGAGGGCGAAGTCATTGTTGTCCTTCAACATTCCGCCGGGACCCTGAATGATCTGCTGCTGACCGAGCGTGGCGATCCCCACCAGTCCCGACTTCAGACTGAAGAAGCCAAAAGAAAGCGCGATGATCCAGATCAAGAGTCGCAGCCTCTCTCGGTTGGTCACGATGCCTGTCGTGAACAGTGAGATGATGATGATCTTCCCAAACTCCGTGTAGCCACCTGTCACGTTGTCGTCGTACTGGCCAGCGATAACGACGCTCACCCCGACGACGCCCATCAACAAGATCATCACATAGCAGCGCCAATCCTTTGCCATATAGCTGCGGTCACGAGCAGAAACGAGCGCTCCTGCGAACATGACGATGGCGACATAAAAGGACCAGCGGACCTCCCGGGCGAAGCCCCAAGAGAGGTCCTGCAGGCGCATGTAAGCGAGCAGCGAGAACAGGCAGAGCCCGACGAAGGGCTTACGAAAGCAGCTGGGCAGGAGGCCCAGCACCAAGAGCGAAACAAAGAGGTCCCGCATCGCCTTCGATCAGCTCCTCTCGCGCGCGAGGCGCTAGCGGAACCAGCCCCTAAACACCTCGATCGAGTCCAAGACACGGTCGCTCAAAAGGTCAGGGCTTGAGCTCCAAGCCCAGGTCACGAAGAGGCAAGAGCCCATAATCATGAAGCTAGACGCGCCCACGAGAGCCCGCCGCAAGCGCAAGCGTCGCGTGGCTCCCCTCGTGCGAATATGGTTCACGACGCCCAGCACGGGAACGACCATCACGGCGCCGATGTCCCCGGCTCCGCGGAAGCAGTTCCGTGAGTACTCGCCAAACATCGCGCTCGCGAGGCCGATGCCTAGGCCAAGGACGATAGAAATCGCAAGGACGAGCCAGGGGTCAGGCTCGGTAGCCTCCTTCGGCTCAACCACCTCTTGAGTGATCTGGAAGGGGTTGCCGGTAGGCCCGTTCATGATGTCCATGACCTGCTTCTTGTACTGAAGACGCCCCTCGAGCTCATCGAGGACCCCCACCAAGCGAGCGATGTCCGCCGTCTTGAGCCGCACCATGCGGTAGATGTCTTGCCGCTCCTCCGCCTTCTCAAGCTCGAGCCCGTGCGCGCCCTCGAGGTGCTCAATCCGAGCGAAGAGCTCAGCTTGCTGGAGCTCAGCAGCCTTGAGTTGTCCGTTGAGCTCGACGAAGTCAGGGTTTGGGTACCTCTCTTCGCGGACCGTCGCGGCCCTCTCCTGGCGCTCCGTCTCAGCGAGCTGCGCCTCGGCGTCCTTGATCTCCTTCTGCAGCACGCCGTACTTGGAGTGTCCCCGACCATAGGATGCGAGCTCCGCCCGAAGCTTTCCGAGGGCTAAGCGCTGCTCCTGCAGAGACTCCGAGAGATCCACGCCACCGATGGTTGAGCTCCGAGAGAGCTCCTGAGGGATCCCTACAAGCTGATCACTAAGCCCGTCGATCGTGGCTTGAAGTGCGCCGCTCTCAATCCTCGCCGAATCGAGCTCCTTCTGATACTCGTTCAACCGCTCGAAGACAGGGTCCTCGATTCGGACCTGGTTAGCGGAGGGCGAGGGCTGCGTAGGCGAGATGTTGTACTCGCTGCGGAGCTGCGCAAAGTCACGCTCCTCAGCGGCGATCTGCTTCTTGAGCTGATCCTCCTCGCGCAGCAAGCCTTGATACTCCGCGGCGATTCGGTTTCGGTCCCGCTCAACCTCTTGCTCGATCCAAGCCGTGCGGAGGCCGCGCAAGAACTCAAACGCTCTTGAGGGATCCGTGTGGCGGAAGCTGATCGTCACGAAGGTGGACCCCTGCGTCTTCAGACGCGGCGGCATCGTCACCTCGATGTCGTCTTGAATATCCAGCAGGTACTCGTGCTGGTCCTGAGGGCTCAGGGCCATGTAGTCAGTCCAGCTCTTCATCTGATTGACGACAGAGCGGATCCTGGCCAACGCCTTGATCTGATAAGGGGCGTTGTCAGCCTCTCGAAGGGTGGTCGAGGGGCTCACATTTCGCCGCTCTCCGGTGTCGAAGACGTTCTCCCTGAGCTCAACTTGGGTCGTGACCTTGTACTTGCGCGGCACAACGATCGCGAAGCAAACGCCAAGAGTCAGGATGAACGCGAACGGCAAGAGCGCTTGCCAGCGGCGCTTCTTCAGGACCTGCAGGAACTCCTGCAGCTGCCCGGGCGCCTCAATTTGAACCATCGCCATGAGAGCTCCCTAGAACACCCCGCCTTGGTTTCCACGTCTACCCCGGAATCCCCTACCCCCAGCTAGGAACATCGCGTTCCCGAGGCCTGAGACGACCTGCTTGATCGGGAAGACGAGGTTCTCAAGGAAGTAGCCGAACTGAGCGACGATGGTCGGCGGCACGTAGATGATGTCCAACTCTTGAACCTTCACATTGAAGGTTGAGTCCCCAGACATCATGTCCTCAACATCCACATAGATGATCAAGGGATCTTTCGGATCAGGCCGGATCAGCCTGACCCTACCCAGGTTAGCGCTAGACAAGAGCGGACTCGCGCCCCTGACGGCCTCGAAGACGGTGAGATCACCTTCGAACGCCTGCTCCCCCTCACTCTGAACCTCACCAAAGATGAAGTACTTCTTTCCGTCTGCAGAGATGCTGACCATCGGATCGAGATCACGGAAGATCGGCGAGTACTTCTCCCTGAGGAGAGCTTCGATCTCAGTCCGCGTCAGGCCAGCGACGTGCACAGCGCCTAGCTCAGGGAGCTGCACAGTGCCGTCGATGTCCACCCTCCGAGAGATGTCTTCGATCTCTATGTTGAAGGAGTCTGTGACCGTGATCCGGTCACCGATCGTGATGTAGTTCTCCTCCTCCGCGTTGCCTGTGTAGCGCTTGCCGAAGCCGTCAGTGTTGAGGTACTGCAGCAGGCGCTTGTCAGGATAGGTGTTGCAAGCGGCGAGGACGCACAAGCCAAGGATGGAGAGGCGCTTGAGGGTTTGCTTCATGAATTGAGGGGACGTGGAGGCCTGGCCTGGAATCGGCCGGGGGGACACCCCTCTTCATCGGCATGTGATGGCCTCAGGTTGAGGCTGGAACCGCTCAGCCTGCGTTCACGCGGCCTGCATACTGCGATTCGTAGTAATCGCGATATGCGCCCGACCTAACCTGCTGCAGCCACTCAACTTGCGTCGTGTACCACTCAACCGTCAGCGGTAGCGCCTTTGAGAATTCATAGCGAGGCTCCCAGCCAAGCTCATCCCTCATCTTGCTCGCGTCGATCGCGTACCTGCGATCATGGCCTGGGCGATCCTCAACGAAGGTGATCAGAGACTCTGGCTTATCCAAGATCGAGAGGATCTGCTTCACGAGCTCCAAGTTAGGAACCTCGTTGTTTCCACCAATATTATAAACCTCGCCAGGAGTCCCCTTTTCAAGCACCGCCAGGACGGCCTCGCAGTGATCGCGAACAAAGAGCCAATCCCGGACATACATGCCGTCCCCGTAGATCGGTAGATCCTTGCCCTCTTGAGCGTTCGCGATGACGAGGGGGATCAGCTTCTCTGGGAACTGATAGGGCCCGTAGTTATTGGAGCAGCGCGTGATGCAGGCGGGGAAGCCATGCGTGTGATACGCAGCCCTGACGAAGAGATCGCTAGAGGCCTTACTAGCGCTGTAGGGAGAGTTAGGAGCCAGAGGCGTTGTCTCCGTAAAGAAGCCCTCATCTCCCAGTGAACCATAGACCTCATCCGTAGAGACGTGGACGAAGCGCTCAACGCCGCGCGCCCGGCACGCGTCCAGGAGCACCTGGGTCCCTACAACGTTGGCCTGCACAAAGGGCAGCCCTGAGAGGATGGAGCGGTCTACATGGCTCTCCGCAGCCATGTGGACCACGCTCAAGAGGCCATCACCACAGGCATCGAGCGCAGCCTGGACGTCCTCAGGCCTAGAAACGTCACCCCTGACGAAGTGATAGCCATCCCACTCCTCTACTGCGCGGAGGTTTTCTAGGTTCCCTGCGTAAGTGAGTGAGTCGAAGTTGACGACCCGCCAATCGGCTCGCGTCTCTGCGAGCATGTGGATGAAGTTGGAGCCGATGAAGCCGGCGCCACCGGTGACCAAGACGGTCTGTGTGCTCATCTATTCGCTCCCAAGGTAAGTCCTGAGGGCCTCTTGCCATGCCGCCAGGGGTCTCCCTCGCAGCTGAGTCAGGCGGCCACAATCCAAGACGGAGTGAACCGGCCGCCGAGCAGGCCTAGGGAATTCGTCGGTCGTGCAGGGCTCAATCTTCACCCCCTGCACGCCTGCAGCGGCAAAGGTTTCGCTGGCGAGACCGAACCAAGTGCAATCTCCCTCGCAGGCCGCGTGATAGATAGGCTGATCTCCAAGCTCCAAGACGTCCCAGAGCGCAGGAGCCAACTCTAGGGTTGAGGTGGGCGAGCCCCGCTGGTCATCCACCACCTTGAGCTCATCTCGCTCCTTCGCGAGGCTCAGCATCGTGCCGGGGAAGTGCTTGCCTCGAGGGCCATAGAGCCACTGGGTGCGAACGATACGTGTCGCCTCGGGGTAGACCTCTAGCGCTGCGCGCTCACCAGCCAGCTTCGTCCTCCCATAAGCAGAGATCGGGTTGGGCTCGTCATCCTCGTGGTAGGCCTCGCCGCTCTCACCATCGAACACGAAGTCTGTCCCGACGATCACCTGCGGCACCCCCGCCGCCTTTGCTGCCGCAGCCAAGACCCCACAGGCCGTCCCGTTCACTCGCAGCGCGAGCTCCTCCTGCTCCTCAGCGAGATCCACAGCCGTATACGCAGCGGTGTGAATGACGCCGGAGAGCTCGCCCACACGCTCGAAGAGCTCCCCGACCTGCCGCTCATCTGCGAGGTCAACGCCGACCTCTTGGACCCCAGCGGCTTCGGCCAGGTCCGTGCCGATCACTTGAACGCCGTCAGGAGCCGAGAGGAGCACCTGGCTCCCCAGCATGCCTGCTGCCCCTGTCACGAGGACTCGTTTACTCTGACTCACTAGAGGCCTCTGGGCTCAGTCGCCCATGTTGTTGGCGCCGCCATCGGCGACGAGGTTTGAGGCGCGGTGCAGAGACTCAAACGTCCCGGCGTCCGTCCACCAGCCATCGAGGACCTCAAAGGTCATCGTGCCGTCCTCGATGTAGCTGTTGTTCACATCCGTGATCTCCATCTCACCCCGCTTCGAGGGCTCGAGGGCTCCAATGATGTCCCACACCTTGCCGTCGTACATGTAGATGCCGATCACAGCCAAGTTCGTCTCGGGCTCTGAGGGCTTCTCTACGATCTTCGTGACGTGCTCGCCGTCGAGGGTCGCGACGCCGAAGCGCTCGGGGTCAGGCACCTCCTTCAAGAGGATCTTGGCCCCGCCACCTTGCTCACGGAAGTTCGTGACGGCCTGACAGATGTTCCCTTCGATCAGGTTGTCGCCGAGGACGACTACGATCGGCTCGCCGGCAGCCCAGTGCTCAGCGAGGCTGAGGGCCGCCGCGATGCCCCCCTCACCCTCTTGATATGCGTAGTTGAGGTGCTTCAGGCCGAACTCCGAACCGTTGCCCAAGAGGCGCAGGAAGTCGCCTGAGTTCCGCCCGCCAGTGACGATCATGATGTCGTCCACCCCCGCGTTCACGAGGGTCTGGATCGGGTAGTAGATCATCGGCAGGTCGTAGACCGGCAGGAGGTGCTTGTTGGTGATCTTGGTTAGCGGGAACAAGCGAGTTCCCAGACCGCCGGCGAGGATGACGCCTTTCATGATCGCGGAGAGGTAGGGTTATGGGGCTCTCTTGGGGCGCTCACGCGCCCCCACTCACCACATCCTATGCCCGGTATTGCCTCGGGGCAATCAAGCCCCAGCCCCAGGACCCTCGACCCTATACCACTCCACGAAGCGCCTGACCCCCTCCGGGATCAGCACCTCGGGGGCGTACCCCAAGCGCTCCTTCGCCTTGGAGACGTCCGCATAGGTGATCACGACGTCACCAGGCTGCATAGGCTGCTTATCCAGCGCGACGTCGATCCCGAGGGCGTCCGAGATCGTCTCGACCAGCTCCGCGAGCGTCGTGGTCTGTGACTCCCCTAGGTTGTAGATCTCATAGCCCTCACAGTGATCAAGCGCGCCTACCACGCCCTGGACGATGTCGTCGATGTAGGTGTAATCACGGGCGGTGGTCCCGTCTCCAAAGAAGGGTAGGGGCTCCCCCGCAAGCGCCATCCGCACAAACTTGTGGATCGCCATCTCAGGCCGCTGACGGGGTCCGTAGACCGTGAAGAAGCGCAGGCAGCTCGTGGGGATCCCGTAGAGGTGATGGTACGTGAACGCGTGCAGCTCCCCTGCTCGCTTCGTGGCGGCGTAGGGGGACACCGGGCGATGGATGTCGTCAAACTCCGTAAAGGGGACACTCTCATTGGCACCATAGACGCTAGAAGAGCTCGCGAAGACGAAGCGGCAGCCCTCTTGCCTACGAATGCGCTCCATGAGCAGCAAGGTCCCCCGAACATTCACATCCTCGTAGTAGAGCGGGTCGAGGAGCGACGGCCTGACGCCTGCCATGGCGGCGAGGTGAATGACCGCCTCAAAGCGCCCCTCCTGAAAGAGCGAGTCAAGGCAGGCCTCGTCTCGAATGTCACCTTCAACGACCTTCGCGCCACTGAGGGCCGCGGCGTTCGCCCGCTTGATCGCGGGGTCATAGAAGTCATTGAAGTTGTCTAAGACCCAGACCTCATCCCCCCGCGCCAAGAGCGCCTCGACAGTGTGTGAGCCGATGAAGCCGGCTCCACCAGTAACCAGGATACGCGTCATCTCATCTCCTTCTATGCGAGCGATCTCCTCACTCTACCGTGACGCTCTTTGCGAGGTTTCTAGGCTTGTCGATATCGCAGCCCTTCAAGAGCCCGATCTCGTATGAGAAAAGCTGCAGCGGGACAACATTGAGGATCGGAGAGACCCACTCTGAGGAGGCCGGGACGTGGATAGCCTCATCAGCTAGCGAGAGGCTCTCCTCGTCAGAGCCCACGACGATCACGCGCCCGCCGCGCGCCTTCACCTGCTCGAGGTTAGAGCGGACCTTGTCTGCGACTCCGCCCTGACTGTTCACCACGAGCACGCTCATTCCAGGCTCAATGAGCGCGATCGGGCCGTGCTTCATCTCGCCAGCGGGATACCCCTCAGCGTGGACGTAAGAGATCTCTTTGAGCTTCAGCGCGCCTTCGAGGGCCACAGGGTAGTTGACGCCGCGACCGAGGAAGAGGAACCCCTTAGCGTCCTGGTTGGAGCGCGCGACCTCACGCACCTTCGCGACGGCCTCATCGCTTAAGAGCTGCTCGAGCTGTCCACGTAGCCCACGAAGCGCCGTGAGGTGAGCGTCAGCATCGCCCTCACTGAGGGCGCCCTTAGCGCGGCCAAGCCTGACCGCAGCGAGGTAGGCGCCCGCGACCTGGGCTGTGAAGGCCTTCGTGCTGGCGACGCCGATCTCCGGCCCTGCGTCCGTCAAGAGCACCGAGTCCGCAGCTCGCACCAGCGAGCTGCCTTGCACATTACAGATCGCCCCGGTCCGACAGCCAAGCTCCTCCGCGAGCTTCAGCGCCGCGAGGGTGTCTGCAGTCTCACCTGACTGCGAGATCGCAAGTGCCAGGGTCCCCGGAACGAGGCGCGGCGAGCGATAGCGAAACTCGCTCGCATAGTCGGAGTCCACCGGCACTCCAGCCAAGCCCTCGATCAAGAACTGCGCGACCAAGCCCGCGTGAAGAGCCGTGCCGCACCCCAAGACCTGGACCCGGTCGACACCGGCCAAGTCTTCGTCCGTCCAGCCGGGGCCGAGCGATACATCTCCTTCCCCCACTCGCTCTGAGACCGTACGCCCGAGGACAGCGGGCTGCTCG
>Ga0208624_1000194_pt1 | contig 31422 bp, 34 predicted proteins | sample Knorr_S23_td_DCM_FD_185607 | JGI IMG/M metagenome (GOLD analysis project Ga0208624, IMG submission 185607) | Marine microbial communities from Southern Atlantic Ocean transect - Knorr_S23_td_DCM_ad_71m_LV_A (SPAdes) (version 2) | ecosystem: Environmental > Aquatic > Marine > Oceanic | place... | reverse complement strand
AAAGGCGAAAAGATATCTAAATCTAAAGGAAATGGAATCACAATTGATCAATGGCTTAAATACGCATCTCCAGAGAGCTTATCTCTTTTTATGTATCAAAACCCTAAGAGAGCAAAGAAACTTTATGATGAAGTTGTTTCAAAAGCTGTAGACGAATACTTAAATTTTATAGATAAAAGTAAGACGCAAGATGAATTACAGCTATTGTTAAATCCTGCATGGCATGTTCATAATGGCAAGGTTCCAAAAGAGGACATTATTATGAGTTTTTCAATGCTACTTAATTTAGTTGAGACAAGTAACGCGACGTCTAAAGAAATACTTTGGAAATTTGTTAAAAAATATAAAACCAACATAAATGAAAAAAATTTTCCAATTTTCGATCAATTAATTGGTTATGCAATTAAATATTTTGATGAAGTTATTAAGAAAACAAAAAAATATATAAAACCAAATAGTGAGGAGAGAAAAGCGCTAAATCAACTAGTAAAAAAACTTGAGAATTGTAATAATAAAATGACACCTGAGGAAATACAGACTGAAATATACACAGTTGGAAAAGAAAACGGATACAAAGATAAACTCAGAGATTGGTTTAAATTAATTTATCAGGTAACTTTTGGAGATGAAAATGGACCAAGAATGGGTTTTTTTATAAGCTTTTTTGGTTTAAGTGAGACAATTGAATTAATTAAAAATAAATTAAATAATGTTTGATATTTTAAGACCTTTTCTTTTTAAAATTAATCCTGAAACTGCACATTCTTTAGCAATAAATGCTTTAAAATTTGGGAACATTGCCTCTATCAAAATAAATAAATCTCCGAGAATAGAAACGTCAATATTTAATAAAAAAATACATTCTCCAATAGGTGTTGCAGCTGGTTTTGATAAGAATGCCGAAGTTTATAACTCTTTATTTAATTTAGGATTTGGATTTGTAGAAGTTGGAACCGTAACACCTAAACCACAATTTGGAAATCCAAGACCAAGAGTATTTAGATTAGAAGAAGACGAGGCTCTAATAAATAGATTAGGTTTTAACAATCAAGGATGTGAAGAAATTAGTTTGAGAATAAAAAAAAATAAACCTAAGGGTTTATTGGGAATAAACATTGGTCCAAATAAAGATTCAAGTGATAGAGTCGAAGACTACACTACATGCCTAAAAAAATTTATAAATCTTGCAAGTTATATCACGATTAATATATCTTCTCCTAATACTGAAAATCTTAGAGATTTTCATAAAACTAGTGAACTAAATAATTTAATCAAATCAATACTTGAAGAAAAAAATAATTCTAACTCAAGCACACCAATAGCAGTTAAAATTTCACCGGACTTATCATCAAATCAAGTAGAAAAAATTTCTCAAATATTAATAGATAATAAAATTGAAACTATAATTATCTCTAACTCGACTGATAGAAATAGAGAAGGTTTGACGAATATGAATAGATTTGAAAAAGGTGGATTATCAGGAAAGCCTATAGAAAAAATCTCTAACAGAATAATTAACGAGTTCTACAATCTCGTAGGAAAACAGATTAAGATCATCGGTGTAGGTGGCGTAGACTCTGCAAAAAGTGCGTACGAGAAAATTTTAAGCGGTGCAACGCTAGTACAACTTTACACAGGAATGGTTTATAGGGGTCCACGTATTGCAGCACAAATTAATAATGGATTAATTAAAATCTTAGAACAAGAAGGCATAAATAATATAAATGATGTGGTTGGATTAAAAAAATCAACTTGACGATTGATCCACGAAATTCTATATAAGTTTCACTATGTCAAAAAAATGCGAACTTACTGGTAAAATACCGCTTAAGGGTCATAACGTAAGTCATGCTAACAATAAGACAAAAAGAAAATTTTTACCTAATTTGAAAAAGGTTTATTTCAAAAGTGAAATTCTAAAAAGAAATTTCAGACTAACCGTTTCCAATGCAGGTGTCAGATCAGTTGATAAAAAAGGTAGTTTTGATGAATTCTTAAAATCTACAAAGACTAAATATTTGTCTTTAAGATTAAAAAAAATGAAAAAAACAATCCTTAATAAAACTGCTTAGTGAATAAAATATTCCTTACATTATCAATTTTGATGGGGTTAATTGTTTTAGCTTCAAATTTTCTTGTTCAGTTCCCTGTAAAAGCATATGGTCTTGAGGAAATACTAACTTATGGTGCCTTTAGCTATCCGATAGCATTTTTAATTACAGATTTAGCAAATAGGTCTTACGGAAAAATAGCTGCCAGAAAAATTGTTTATATTGGATTTGCTATAGGTATTAGCTTTACTCTTTTATTTTCAACTAATTTTACTGATTTAATATCTTTAAGGATTGCAATTGGATCAGGAACAGCATTTTTAATTGCCCAATTATTAGACGTACAAATTTTTGATAAATTAAGAAAACAGAAATGGTTCATTGCACCATTAGGATCTTCAATTATAGGTTCAACAGTCGATACTTTTTTATTTTTCTCAATATCATTTTATGGGACTGGTATACCTTGGTTTACACTTTCTCTTGGTGATTTAGCAGTGAAATTATTCGTTGCCTTAATAATGTTAATTCCTTTTAGATTATTATTATCAACACTTAAACCAGTTTGACCTAAACGCTTGGTTCACTTTGGGTCATACAATGTATGGCTCCAAAACCCCAAATCAAATTTGTACAATCTATACCAATTACTTTTCTTGTTTTAAAAAATTTTTTAAATATTTTAATCACCACCTTATCATTTTTATCATTAAATAATGGTAACAAAACAGATTTATTACATATTAAAAAATTTAAGTAACTTGCAGGAACCCTTATCTTATTTATAAATATTGCTTTTGGCATGGGAATTTTAATTAAATTAAAATTTTTACCATTAATAGTTTTTGCTTTTTTTAAAATATTAAGATTATTTTGCAAAATTTTGTAATTTACGTCTTTTTTATTATTTTCTACTGCCGTCATAATTGTATCAGGGGATACAAATCTGCAAATGTCATCAATATGGCCATGCGTATCATCACCCTTGATGCCCTTGTTAAGCCAAATAAAATTATTAACATTTAAAAATTTAGATAGCATGTTTTCATAATCTTTTTTTTTAATGCCAAAATTTCTTTGTTGAATCTTGCTGAGAAGACATTCTTTAGTTAATAAAATTGAACCCATACCATTTACGTCAATTGCACCACCCTCCAATACAAATTTTCTTATTTTTTTTCCAATTTTAAATGTAGGCTCTAACTTTCTGATCTTGGTAATTTTTGAGATTTTATCATTGATCTTATTATCTAACTTAAAATTGTTGTATTTAGACCAACCATTAAATTGAAAATTTATAAAAACTTTTTTTTTAATTTTTTTATTTATCAAATAAATTGGACCAAAATCTCTAATCCATACTCTATTTGTGGGAATTTTATGAAACCTAACAAGTTTTAATTTTGTTTTTTGCCTCAACAATATTTTTTTTATTTTATCTATATCTTCATTGGGTTTAATAATTAAATTTACAACTTGATTTTTTGATATAGCAGATACTATTTTTGATACGGTGAAGGGGATATTTTCAAATAGACCTGGCCAATCTTTTTTATTATAAGGCCACGTAATCCAAATTGAATCTTGTTTTTCCCACTCACCTGGCATTCTAAAACCAAGAAGAGAAAAGTTTTTAATCATTGTTTTGATTTTTGATTAAACCTTTATAAGCATCAATTCTTCTGTCTCTCAGAAAGGGCCAGTGTTGCCTGGCGCTTTCTACCTTTTTTAAGTTTATGTCACAAACTAAGATTCCTTCTTTGTTTGATTTTAGTTTTGATATTATATTTCCATTAGGATCTATAACAAAAGAATTACCCCAAAATTCAATTTCTCTTTTCCCTTTTTTTTCTTTTCCAACTCTATTTATTGCTACAACAAAAACACCATTAGCAATTGCGTGTGATCTTTGTATTGTAATCCAAGAGTCTAGTTGAGATTTTCCATACTTCTTTTTTTCTTTAGGATGCCATCCAATTGCCGTAGGGTAAAATATTATCTCAGAACCTTTTAATGCAGTAAGTCTAGCCGCTTCAGGAAACCACTGATCCCAACAAATAAGTGTTCCTATATCACCGAATTTAGTTTTCACATTTTTAAATCCTAAATCACCTGGTGTAAAATAAAATTTTTCATAATATCCCGGGTCATCCGGTATATGCATCTTTCTATATTTTGATATTATTTTTCCATTGTTGTTAATAGTGATACAGGTATTATAATAAATCCCAGATAATTTTTTTTCAAATAAGGAAATAATTAATATAACGTTCAATTCTTTTGCTAACTTACAAAAAATATCAGAAGTAGAACCAGGAACTTTTTCTGCAATTTTAAAATAGGAGTGATTTTCAATCTTACAAAAATATTCTGTCAAGAATAGCTCTGGCATACAAATAATTTTTGCGCCCTTACGCGCTGCCTCTTTTATTTTGCTAATTGAATTTTTTAAATTAAATTCTTTATTTTTTGTAATTTTAAGTTGAATAACACCAACTTTGGTTTTTTTTGACATTTTATTTAAATAAATTTGAGAAATTTTTTCTATCTCTATTTTTCCACTCACCTCTATGATAGGCGTCGCTTGCAATCAAAGGTAAAACACTAGTAGCTTCTGCAAAAACCATCTGTTCCTTAGTTGTATCTACTTTGCCCCAGGAACTTGCCTCTTTTAAAGTTGAGCTACTACACGCTCCATCTCTAGAGTCCGCTACTGTAATTTGAATAGCGTATTGATGCATATCTACTTCTTTACCAAGCAACTCTGCGCAAATAACTGTATCTTGGATAAAGTTTTTAGGGACACCTCCTCCAATCATGAATAATCCTGAACCTTTAGATCTTATTTTGATCTCAGTAAGTTCCCGAAACTCTCTTATTGAGTCAATTGTAATATGTTTTGATGGGTTTTTTTCCTGATGCATTACTAGTCCAAATCCAGCACTAGAGTCTGTAAATGCAGGACAAAAAATAGGAACATTATTGTCATAAGCTGTTTCAATTAAAGATCCTTTTTTTTTAGCAAACTTTTTCAAATATCTGCCAATTTCCATTATAAATTCTCTTGAGGTATAGCTTTTAGGATCTAAATTATCAGCAATATCACAAATAGTTTTGTCGCAAAGTTGTAATTCATCTTCATCAATATATGTATCATAAATTCTATCTATATAATTTTTCCTCAACTCGTTATCGTTTTGGAATTGTGAACCTTGGTAATGTTTGAAACCTAGAGCTTCAAAAAAATCCATATCTATGATTGAGGCTCCAGTCGCTACTATTGCATCAACCATATTATATTTAACCATATCTCTATAAATATTCATACATCCCGCGGCTGAGGTTGAACCTGCTAATGTCAAAAAAATTGTACAATTTTTGTCCCTTAACATTTGATTAAATATATCTGCAGCATTACCAGTTTCTCTTGAAACAAAAGACATTTTTTGCATAGACGAAATTATATCTCTTGCATCAAAGGATGTGATATCAATATGTTCAACTGGATTTTTTAAAAAATCTTTTTTACTGTTGTGACCTAAGTTTTTATTTTTTGACATTTAAGCAACAAGGAATTCACCTTTATTTTCTTTGTCGTACATCGTCATAATTGGAGAGTCTTCAACTTCGTATATTTGATTTGAATAAAAGCCATTAAATTCTGTTCTAAATGTTAAACCATACGCCCCAAGTTGACCAAGCTCAATATAGTCACCCTCTTTTACATTGTTAGGTAATAAAAAAGGTCCTTTCATATAATCCATGCTATCACAGGTAGGACCATAAAAATCGAATGCGGTCATTTTTTTGGATAAAATTCTTCCATCGGTTATTAATTTTGATGGATAAACAATATTTGGAACACCTGCATCAAATAGTGTTCCATAAGTTCCATCATTTATGAATAATTTTTGTTTTTTCCTAAGTATAACTCTTACAATAGTTGAACCGCTTTCAGCCACAATCGCTCTTCCAGGTTCACAAATAATTTCTGGTAGTTTATTTAAACCTAAATTTTTTAAACTTTTTTTAATTTCTTCAAAATAATTAATTAATGGTTGAGAAATTAAATCAGGATATATTGTAGGAAAACCTCCTCCAACATTGATATAATCAGGACAAATTTTTGTTTTCTTAATGACTTTTCCTATTTCATCTATACCTTTTGAATATGAAATGGGATGCATACATTGCGATCCAACATGAAAACTAATACCAATTTTTTTTGAATATTGTTTAGTTAATCTAAAAAGTCCAATCGCCTCAGAAGTAATTGCTCCAAATTTTTTTGATAAATCTATCTCTGCATGTTCATTAGATACCGAGACTCTCACAAATAGTTCTAGATCTTTAGCGTAATTAGTTGTTTCAATTATTTTAATAAGCTCTTCTTTGGAGTCTAATGCAAACGTTTTTATTCCATATTTAAAATATGCTTGCTTTATATTGTCTCTGCTTTTCACAGTATGCATATAGGAGCACTTTACTTTATTATTTAATTTTTTAACGGTCTCTATCTCTTTAATCGATGCTACATCGAATTGATTAATTCCACTATCAAGTATGGTTTTTAAAACTTCTTGGTTAGGATTTGTTTTTACAGCATATAGTATTTTTCCAGGAAAATTTTTTTGAAAGAATTTAGAAGCATTAATTATAGGATGCTTCCTAATGCAATAAACAGGGTCATTTGGTTTCAGCTGATTAACTAATTTCTCAACTGATTTAAATTTTTTCATATTAGCTCCTAAAAAAAAATCTAATAAAAAAAACCTGCATATCTCATATGCAAATTTATATAATTTGCTGAATTATGGGAAATTTAGCCCAATGTAAAGCAAATAATACCATTGAAATTATGTTATTCATCTCCATATAGGTGTCATGAATTCAACTGTAGGAATTAAAAAAATTACTGATTTTACAGACAAATCACTACTTCTAGTAGATGATGATAATCCATTTAGAGAAAGACTAGCTAGAGCAATGGAAAAAAAAGGATTTGAGGTAATACAAGCTGAGGGGGTAAAAAAGGGTATAGATGCCGTTAAATCAAAAAAACCTGCTTTCGCTGTTGTAGATTTAAGGCTCAATGATGGAAATGGCTTAGAGGTTGTTAAAGAAATACAAAACTCAAATGAAAACAGCAGAATTGTAATGTTAACTGGTTATGGAAATATCCCAACTGCGGTATCAGCAATAAAACAGGGTGCAATAGATTATATGTCAAAACCTGCAGATGCAGATGACGTTGAAAAAGCATTATTAGCTGATCCAAATAAAAAAGCGGAACCACCAGAAAATCCTATGTCAGCTGATAGAGTTAAGTGGGAACATATTCATAGAGTATTCGAGCTTTGTAATAGAAATGTATCTGAAACAGCAAGAAGACTTAAAATGCACAGAAGAACTTTACAAAGAATTTTATCTAAAAGATCCCCTAGATAGTTTTTCTCAATTTAATTAAATATTTACAAATTATTCCAAGTAATAGTATTTTGAACATCTCTGCTAATAAAAAAGGTTTAGCACCTAAGGAAAAAATTGGTTTTTCCCATCCTATTAGAGTACCCAGCCACAATAACCCTAATAAATAAATTATTGAAACTGAAAGAATTAATTTAATATAAATTTTAATATAACTATCTTTAGTATTAATATATCCAGCAAAATAAGAGGCGAAAATAAATCCAATTAAGTAACCCATGGTAGGTCCTGTAAAATATACAAAACCAATACCTTTTTCAGGAGAATTTGAGAAAACTGGTAAACCTAAAATTCCTTCACATAAATAAAACAATATTGTAGTAGCTGCCAACTTTGGTCCAAGTAATACACCTAAAAACAATACTACAAACGTTTGCATTGTCATTGGCACAGGATAAAATGGTAATTTAATTTTTGCGGATATAATCAATAAAGTAGATCCAAGCAAAATATACAAAATATTTTTTAAAATTTTATATTGCTTAATTTTTTGTACTAACTCCATATTAGATTATTTTAACTTATAATTTTTGTTATTTCTAGTTATTTGTTAGGGTAACAAATACATCTTCTAAATCTCCGTCATCGGTAGACATGTCGATAATTCTAACATTTTTCTTGTTAACATAGTTTAGTATTTGATCAATGTTCAGTCTATTCTTATCATAAATCAAAGTTAATTCTTTGTGGTTTAAAGACAAGATTTTTAATGTTTCTAATTCATTATCTTTCAAATCAATCTTCTCACTTAGTTTTAAAGTTATTTTTTTTTTTTCAATCCTATTCAATAAATTTTTTGTTGTATCTAATGCAACTAATTTACCTTTATTAATTATTCCAATTCGATCACACATTTCCTGAGCTTCGTGAAGATAATGAGTGGTAAGTATTATACTTACCCCGTTTTTATTAAGCAATTTAACATTTTGCCAAAGATTTTTTCTTAGTTCTACATCAACTCCTGCAGTAGGCTCATCTAAAATAACAATTGGAGGCTGATGCACGAGTGCCTTTGCAATCATTAACCTTCTTTTCATTCCACCAGATAATCCCCTTGAATAACTATCAGCTTGATTGTCTAAGGAAACCATCTTCAAAATTGTATCTGTAATCCTGTCTTTTTTTTTTACACCATATAAGCCAGCTTGTAATTCTAACAGCTTTCTAGGATTAAAAAATGGATCTAAATTTAATTCTTGAGGCACAATTCCAATTGAAGCTCTTACTTGTCGAGGGTTTTTATCTATATCAAAACCCCATACATTAACCTCACCAGATGTTTTTAAAACAAGGCCAGCGAGAATATTTATAAATGTGCTTTTTCCAGCACCATTAGGTCCAAGTAAACCAAAAATCTCTCCTTCTTTCACCTCTAAGTTTAAATTTTCAATTGCCTTTGTTTGTAGTGAGCCATTTTTTTTATAAATTTTCTGTAGATTTTTAACTGAGAGAATAGTTTTTTTTTCCATAAAGAATTTAGTTTTATAACATTAGGAATAATTAAGATAAAATAATTTTAATGAATAAGATAAAAAAAAATGACCATTTCTATCTAATTGATGGATCAGGATACATATTTAGAGCTTATTACGCCCTACCACCGCTCACTAGAAAGAGCGACGGATTACCAACAGGTGCTGTGAGTGGTTTTTGTAATATGCTTTTCAAATTACTAGAAGATTCAAAATCAAATGAGAATAAACATAAACCAACACATTTTGCGGTGATTTTTGACTCTGCAAGAAAAAATTTTAGAAACGAAATATACTCAGATTATAAAGGTAATAGATCTGATGCACCAGATGATTTAATTCCACAATTTGAATATATTAGAAAGTCTGTCTTGGCTTTTAATTTACCTTCAATTGAACTTTTAAATTATGAAGCTGACGATTTAATAGCAACTTACTCAGAACAAATACTAAAATCTGGAGGTAAAGTTACAATTGTTTCATCCGATAAAGATTTAATGCAGTTATACAAAAAAAATATTAGAATTTATGACCCCATGAAGAATAAGTTTGTTAATGAAGATGACATTAAAAATAAATTTGGTGTTGGTGCTGAAAAAGTTATTGATGTCCAGTCTTTAGCAGGAGATAGTAGTGATAATGTCCCTGGAGTTCCAGGCATAGGTGTAAAAACAGCTGCAGAATTAATCACTAATTTTGGCACACTTGAGAATTTACTTAAAAATGCAAGTCAGATAAAACAGAACAAAAGAAGAGAAACTTTAATTGAAAACAAAGATAAGGCATTAATTAGCAAAAAATTAGTTACTTTAAAAAAAGATGTACCAGTTAAAGATAAGGCAGAAAATTTTATACTAAAAGAAATCGACAGAGAAAAACTTTACTCTTTTTTAAGAGAGATGGAATTCAACAGACTATTAAGTTCTGCAATATCTACATATGGAGAGACAAAATTTAAAACAATAGAAAATACTCACGAAACCAGAAAAAATGAAAAAATTTCAAATAAAAATTATTCTCTTATTAATAATGAAAATGAAATACATGATTATCTAAGGCAAGCGGAAGAAATAGGAGAAATATGCATTGATACCGAAACTACATCTCTTGATCCACATCAAGCAGATTTAGTAGGAATATCCTTATCAACAAAAATTGGCTATGCATGCTACATTCCCATTGGCCACAACAGTGATAAAAACTTAGATGAGAATAAAGTAATTAAAATTTTAAAACCAATACTAGAAGACAAAAGTATAAAAAAAATAGGTCAAAATATTAAATTTGACTTCATTATTTTATTTAAAAGAGGTATTGAAATGAACACTGTAGAAGACACTATGCTAATGTCATATGTTCTCGACGCAGGAAAAAACCGTCACAACATGGATACACTTTCAGAAATTCATTTAAGTCATAAACCAATATCATATAAAGAAATAGTAGGTACTGGAAAAAAACAAATAAATTTTAGTGAGGTCGATATTAAATTAGCTAAAGATTATGCTGCTGAAGATGCTGATATTACTTATAGACTTTATAAAATTTTTCAAAAAAATTTAAAATTAGAAAAACTTACTAATATTTACGAAACATTCGAAAAACCACTTATTAAAATTTTAGCTTTGATGGAAATTTATGGGGTTAAAATTGACCAAAATTTTCTTAAAAAACTCTCAACTAAATTTCAAAAAAAAATTGAAATTTTAGAAAAACAAATTTTTAAAATTTCAAAAAAGGAATTTAAGATAGGCTCAACAAAGCAATTAGGTGAAATAATGTATAATGACCTAAAAATTGCAAATATAAAAAAAACTAAAAAAGGTAGCTTTGCAACAAGCGCCTCAGTATTGGAGGATTTAGCATTTAAAGGTTACGATTTACCTAAACTTGTTTTAGAGTGGAGACAATTATCAAAGTTAAAAAACACTTACTCAGACTCGCTACCAGAACATTTTAATAACAATACAAAAAGAGTACATACTTCATTTTTATTAGCAGCAACAACGACTGGTAGATTAGCATCTAGCGACCCTAATTTACAAAATATACCAATCAAAACTGAGGACGGTAAAGATATAAGAAAGGCATTTGTTGCAGAAAAAAATATGTTATTTATTTCTGCAGATTACAATCAGATTGAAATGAGAATTTTATCTGATCTTGCTGATGTCAAAGAATTAAAAAAAGCATTTAAAAATAATGAAGATATACATTCACTAACTGCAAGCCAGATATTTAACACCGATATTAAAAAAGTAACAAATGATATGAGAAGAAAAGCAAAGGCAATAAATTTTGGAATAATATATGGTATCTCACAATATGGTCTTGCCAAACAGATTAATGTTTCAAATAATGAGGCAGCTGACTTTTTGAATGCTTACTTTTTGAGGTTTCCAGAAATAAAAGATTATATGTCGTCGACAATTAAATTTTGTAGGAAAAGCGGTTATGTAAGTAATATATTTGGGCGGAGAACACATATAACCGGAATAAATGACAAAAATTTTAATGTAAGAAATTTTCAGGAAAGAGCTGCTATAAATGCTCCAATTCAAGGATCAGCATCAGAAATAATGAGGCTTGCTATGATAAGAATTAACGAAAAATTATTGGATAAAAAATATAAAAACTCAAAAATGATTTTACAAATCCATGATGAACTTATTTTTGAAATACCGAAAAAAGATTTGAATATAATGTCTAAAATTATTAAAGATGAAATGACAAGTGTGCAAAATAGCGATCTTCACTCATTTTCTATACCCTTATCAGTTGACATAAATTATGGGGAAAACTGGGGTTTATTACATTAGAAGTTTGTAAGTATTGCCCAAATTAGAACAATTTAGTATTTTTAATTACACTATGACACAAACTATAGCATTAGTAGATGATGATAGAAATATTTTAACAAGTATTAGTATTGCACTTGAAAAAGAGGGCTATAAAGTTCAAACTTATCTTGATGGTGAGAGTGCATTAATTGGTTTAACAAGAACGCCTCCTGATTTAGCTATTGTTGATATTAAAATGCCAAAAATGGATGGAGAAGAGTTGTTAAAAAAACTTAGAAAAAAAACATCTATGCCAGTTATTTTTTTAACATCCAAAGACGATGAAGTCGATGAACTTTTAGGTCTTAAATTAGGTGCGGATGATTTTGTAAAAAAATCAGGAGGATTTTCTATAAAAGTTTTGATTGAGAGAATAAGAGTACAACTTAGAAAAAAAGATAATAATATAGAAGATACAAAAAATATTATTTCACATGGGAAATTAAAACTAGATCCTTCACAATTAGAGTGCGAGTGGAATGGTCATCAACTACCAGACAAATTAACAACAACTGAATTTTTAATAGTTAAAGAATTAGCCAAAAGACCAGGTATTATTAAGGAAAGAGCCCAATTAATGGATATTGCTTATAGAGAAGACACAGATATAGAGGATAGAACAATCGACAGTCATGTAAAAAGAATAAGAAAAAAGTTTAAAAAAGTTGATAGTAATTTTGCAGCTATTGAAACACGTTATGGAAGTGGATATAGATGGAATGTTAGCTAATGTTGAGCAATATTTTAAAAAACTTTTCTATACTAAAAAAATTTTTATTTATTAATTTTATTTTTTTTCTTATTATTAGTATTTTTACCACAGTATATATTTACAGTATTCAGCCAAGTTTAATTAAAGATAAATCTGCCAATCACTACAAAATTATTGATAATACCGTAAACCACATACAAAGATTAAATATTAGTTTTATTCAAGAAGAAATAAGAAAATTTCTAATTTCAACAAAATTTTTATTTCAAACAATTGATAGAGTTATTATTTATGATAAAGCCTTCAATAGTATTTCAGATACAGATGCGCTTGATCTAGATCCTAGATCTTTTTCGAGAAACTTCGAGATTTTTGAGACAGATATCTCAAATAGTGGCTCAGATATTTCAACAGAGCAATCAAAGGATTTAAAGGACAAAAGCAGTTTTTTAAAAAATAAATTAAATGAATATTTAATTTCAGAAAATTTCGAAAATCCTTTTACATTTACTCACGAGATAAACGATCAATTTTTATTAGTTTCAGTAAAGAATATTTTGGTTGATCAAAAAAAAGTCGGATATATAGCAGTAATTGAAGAGTCAAATGATATTAAGTTTGCATTTATCGAGAGGAAAAACTTCGTTTTAAGAACTGCTGCAATTATCGCATTAGTGATATTAATATTTTCTTTTGTTTTAAATAGATACTTTTTAAAACCTATAAAAAATTTAGTTCATTATACCGAAATAATTAAAGACAAAAGTAAAGAAGATACAAATATAGATATTTATAAAAATAGAAAAGATGAATTAGGAACACTCTCAAAATCTATGGATGAGATGACCAATGAATTACAAAGAAGAATAAATAACGCCGAAAATTTTTCAAGAGACCTGGTTCATGAAATTAGAAATCCGCTTGCTTCACTTAAAAGTGCGTCGGAAATAATATCAGAAACAGATAGTAAAGAGCAAAAAAGTAAATTAATTAAAATTGTATCTCATGATGTAGAAAGAATAGAGAGATTAATAACAGATTATTCACAAATGTTAAAAGACGAGGCAGCTATTTCGTCTGAAAAAATGATCATATTAAATTTAAAAAATATTTTGACATCGGTCGTAGATGACTTCAATAATATTTATAATACTAAAAGAGGTATATCGGTTAAATTATTAGCTAATGGTTCTGGTAATTATAAAATTCTTGGAATTGAGAATAGAATAGAGCAAATAATTGCAAATTTATTAGATAATTCTGTTTCATTTAGCGATGATAACAAAAAAATTAATATTTTGCTAAATTCTGATAGTGATGGATACGTCAAAGTTAATGTGATTGATGAAGGTCGTGGTTTTAAGGAATTGGATACAAAAAAAATATTTAAAAGGTTTTATAGTAACAGGCCTGACAAGTTTGGTGAGCATTCGGGTTTGGGACTAAATATAGTAAAAAACCTTGTAGAATTACATAATGGGACAATAATCGCAAAAAATAATAAAGATAAGGGCGCAAACGTAGAAATTATTTTTCCAAGCGCTGATTCTAAAGTTGATTAATTGTAATAAAGTTGTTAAAAGCCTCGCTCATGACAGACTACAAAGTTAAAGATATTAACGAAGCAGATTTTGGTAGGAAAGAAATTTCTCTAGCAGAGACAGAGATGCCAGGTTTAATGGCTTTAAGAAAAGAATACAAAGGAAAACATCCCTTAAAAGGTGCGAGAATTGTTGGTTGTTTGCATATGACAATTCAAACAGCAGTATTAATTGAAACGCTAGTTGAACTAGGAGCTGAGGTCAGATGGTCGTCTTGCAATATATTCTCAACTCAAGATCATGCAGCTGCTGCTATCGCAAAAGCTGGTATTCCAGTATTTGCCTGGAAAGGTGAAACTGAAGAAGAATATTGGTGGTGTGTTAGACAAACTATCGAAGGTAAGAAAGATTGGAAGCCTAATATGATCTTGGATGATGGTGGTGATCTAACAGCTTTAATGCATAAAGATTACAAAGAATTAATGAAAGATATTAAGGGTTTATCAGAAGAAACAACAACTGGAGTATTAGCACTTAAGAAAATGGAACAAGATGGTACGCTGTTAGTTCCAGCGATCAACGTCAACGACTCAGTGACAAAATCAAAATTTGATAACCTGTATGGTTGCAGAGAAAGTTTAGTAGATGGAATTAAAAGAGCAACAGATGTTATGATGTCAGGTAAGGTTGCAATAGTAGCTGGTTTTGGTGATGTAGGTAAGGGTAGTGCAGCCTCACTTAGACAATCTGGTGCCAGAGTAATGGTTACTGAAACTGATCCAATTTGTGCACTTCAAGCTGCAATGGAGGGTTATGAAGTTGTTACAATGGATGATATGATTAGCCAAGCGGATATAGTAGTTACTGCAACTGGTAATAAGGATATTGTTACAGCAGATCATATGAGAGAAATGAAGGATAGAGCAATTTTATGTAACATTGGCCACTTCGATAATGAAATACAAGTTGATGCTTTAAAAAATTATAAATGGGACGAAATTAAACCCCAAGTTCATGAGATTACATTGCCAAGTAATAAAAGAATAATATTATTAGCTGAAGGTAGGTTGGTAAATTTAGGTTGTGCTACTGGTCATCCAAGCTTTGTAATGAGTGCTTCATTTACAAACCAAGTAACCGCTCAAATAGAACTATGGAATAATTCAGAAAAATATGAGAAGAAAGTTTATGTTTTACCAAAACATTTAGATGAAAAAGTTGCTATGCTACATTTAGAAAAAGTTGGTGCAAAGTTAACAAAATTATCCAAAGATCAAGCAGATTACATTAGCGTTAAACAAGAGGGGCCTTACAAACCCGATGCATATCGGTACTAATTCTAAAAAATTAGATATTTCATCTGAAATAAATACAAAAAAAGTATCTGAAAGATTTGCAGAATTTTTAAAACCTGGTGATTTAGTTTGTTTATTTGGTGATTTAGGTGTAGGCAAGACTACATTTATTAAATACTTGATTAATTATCTACAAAAAAAATTTCAAGAGAATACTACAGAAGTTTCAAGTCCGACTTTTAATATCTTAAATGAGTATAAAATTAACAACATAAATATTCATCATTATGATTTATATAGATTAAAGGATATTAGAGAAATAGATAATCTTGGAATATATGAAGAGTTGAAAAATAATATCACATTAATTGAATGGCCCGAAATAATTTCCAAAAATTTGAAAGATTTTATCAGTCTTAATTTTAGATATGAAAATGATTTTGATAAAAGGTCGATAACAATTTCCACAAACCAAAAAAATATAATTAATGAATTTTAAAAATATTGTAGAACTATCTGGTGATGCCTCTCATAGGAAGTTTTATAGAGATAAAAAAAATAATTCGATTATTGTTTATGCAAAAAAAGAAAAAAGAAAAAATTTATTAATATATGCGGCTATAAATGAATTACTGAATAATAACAAAATCTTAACACCCCGATTAATTTCTGAAAAATACAAAAAAAACTATATTATAATAGAAGATCTTGGGGATTATACAGGACTAAAAAAATTTAAAAATTACAAGATTGATAATTATATTAAATTATTTGAAATTTTAAAAAAACTTAAATTAGTGAGAAAAAGAACTATTAATACTTTTTTAAAAACTAATTACACCATAAAAAACTATTCAAACAATGAGTTACTTAGGGAAGCAAAATTATTTTCAGACTGGTACATGCCAAAAATAATTAAAAAAAAATTATCTTTATCAAAGAAATCATATATTAAAATTATCAAAAAACTAATATTAAGTTTAAAGTTAAAAAAAAAAGTTTTTGTTCATAGAGATTTTCACATTTCAAATATAATGATAAAAAAAAATAAAATTTATTTAATAGATAGTCAAGACGCGGTTTTCGGAAATGAAGCTTATGATCTGGCATCTCTAATCGATGACGTAAGAATTAAAATAAAATTAAAAAATAGAGAAAAGATTTACGAAAAGTTTATTTCAAAACAAAAAAAAATAAACCCAGAGAAATTAAGGAATGATTTTGAGATATTGTCAGTTCTAAGAAACTTAAAAATTATAGGAATTTTTACAAGACTTTCAAAAAGAGATAAAAAACACAAATATTTGAAACTGATACCCTATGCTTGGAAAATGATAGATGAAAGAAGAAAACATAACACTAGATTTGAAGAATTAAATAATTTTTTAAGTATTTACTTTCAAAAAATTTAAAAAAAAATGAAAATTGAAACAGCTATAATTCTTTGTGCAGGCTATGGAAAGAGATTGCATCCCATAACATTAGAAGTGCCAAAGCCATTAATTAAAATCAAAAATAAATCATTATTATTAAATACTATTGAACTAGTAGCAAACTTAGGAATTAAAAAAATTAAATTAAATACTTATTATTTAGCGGAACAAATTGAGGATTTTGTTAATAAACTTGAAAATTATGGCAAGATTGAAATTATCAAAGATGGTGACGAGATACTTGATACAGGTGGGGGTATTAAAAACATAATGAAAACGTCAACAGATGAAAATTTTTTGGTTTTAAATCCTGATACAATTTGGAACTTAGGTTATAAAAAAATAATTTTAGAAATGATTGAATATTATAAACTTAAAAATTTAAATAATTTACTGATGGTTGCGCATAAATCAAAAAGCTATGATACTAGATTTGACGGCGATTTTTCCATGAACAATCATATGCTGTCTAAAAACAAAAAATGTAACTATATTTACACAGGATGCCAAATTATTAATAAAGCGATTTTGAGCAGTATAAAAAATAAAAAATTTTCTATGAATAAAGTTTGGAATAACAAGATAAAAAATTCCGACCTTTTTGGTTTTGAGAGTGACCAAGAATTTGTCCACTTAACTGACATTGAAATTTACAAAAAATTATTAAAAAATAATTAAATCTTTAGCTCTTTCCGAGTCCAAATATTTTCCGCTTTTAGCCTTATCATTTTCTATTTCCAGCAATAGTGGGTTTCCAGTTGGAATTTCCAATTTAGAAATATTTTCATTACTTAAATCAAATAAATATTTGCAAAGTGCTCTGATAGAATTTCCGTGAGCAGATATTAAAATATTTTTGTTTATATTGTTAATATTTTTTTTATAGTACGGCACTACCCTCTCATATGTATCTCTTAACGACTCTGTGTTTGGTATCTTATCTTTAGGAATATTTTTATAAATATCAATATTATTCGGGTGATAAATACTACTAGCATCAAGTTTATCTGGTGGCTTATCCCATGATCTTCTCAATTCATGCACTTTATCCTCACTTAATTTTTTTTTCATTTCGTCTTTATTTAAACCTGTTAGAGCACCATAATGTCTTTCATTTAACTCCCATGCTTTTGTGAATTGTAAATTTTTAAACTTATTAACTTTCATTATTAATTCTAAAGTCTTAATGGCTCTTGTTAAATATGATGTAAAAATACCATCTATATTTATATCCAAATCTTTTATAAGATTTCCCGCCTTAATAGCCTCTTCCTCACCTTTTTTTGATAATTCTACATCTACCCAACCTGTAAATCTATTTTCAAGATTCCATAAACTCTGACCATGTCTGACTAATATTAAATGACTCATTGTAAATTTTTATTTATAATTAAATATACTAAATGTTAAAGATTTTATTTCATTTTTACAATTTATTATTAATCATTTTATACATTTATCCAGGAAGTATCTTGGGGTTTTTAGTTTATAAAGATTTAAGTCGTCAGCCACAAATAACATCTGATTTTTTTTCAATTTCATCTAATCATTTGTATGTTTTTATTATACTTAGTTTGCTCGGTCTTTTATCAATTAAAAAAAATTTATTATTATTTTCTTACTTAATTTTTATTTCAATATTTCTTGAAGTTTGTCATCTAATAATTCCAAATAGATCGTTTCAATTCTCTGACTTATTTGGTAATATATTAGGTGTTATAATACCTTTTATTATAAATACATTATATAAATTTAGGAAAAAAAATGAACACATTTGAAGATAGAAAAAAAAGTTTTGAAAAAAAATTTGCTCATGATGAAGAATTACAGTTCAAAGTAAGTGCAAGAAGAAATAAATATATTGGAGAGTGGGCCTCAAGTATTCTTGGATTTAGTGAGGATAAAAAAAAAGATTATATTGAAGAGGTAATTAAGGCAGATTTTGCCGAAGCAGGGGATGAGGATGTTATAAGAAAATTGAAAGAGGACTTAAAAAACCATAATGTTTCAGAAGAAGAAATTAGAAAAAAAATGGACGAGCTAAATGAAAAAGCAAAGTCTGATTTTAATTAGCTTTATTTTTTTATTAAATACTTTTTCGCATAGTACAGAAATTAATGCTGCAATAGGTAAGGCCAAGGTGATTGATGGAGATACAATTGTAATTAACGGGGAAAAAATACGTTTTGGTGGTATCGACACTCCTGAAAGAAATAAAATTGGTCACAATTTTTCTAAAATTAAATTAAAAAAAAAATTAGGTAATAATATTATAACTTGCTTAAGAGAGCCTCAACTTGATCCATGGGGCAGAACAGTTGCTGAGTGTTTTTTAGATGATGAAAGTATATCTTCTTATATGGTTAAAAATGGTTATGCCTGTGATTACAAAAAGTACTCTAAAAAAAAGTATGCTAAACAACAGGAATATGCAAAGTCAAGAAAGCTAGGTATATGGGCATTGAATTTTGAAAATTCTTGGGAAAAAAAATGTGGATAATTTAAAATATAAACTACTTATTCTTTTTTTTATTTTTCTTAATGCTTGTTCATCTATCCCAAAAAATACAGCTGACGGATGTTCAATATTTTCAGAGAGATATCTTTGGTATAAACATGCTAAAAAAACTGAATTGAAATGGGGAACCCCAATTTATTTACAATTAGCTATTATTAAAATGGAGTCTGATTTCGATTGGCTTGCAAAACCTGAAAGATATAAATTGTTTAAAGTAATTCCATATAAAAGACCCTCCTCCTCATTTGGTTACTCACAAGCTGTAAAAGGAACTTGGAAACAGTACAAAGAAGAAACTGGAAATAAATATGCATTAAGATCTAGATTTAAAGATAGTGTTGATTTTATTGGTTGGTACACAAATAAAACCGAAAAAATATTAAAAATTTCTAAAAAGGATGCCTTCAGGCAATATATAGCATACCATGAAGGTTGGGGAGCATACAAAAATTATAAAAATAAACAGAAAGTTATTGGACTTGCCAAAAGAGTAGAGAAACAATCAAAAAAATATAAAAAACAATTAAACGATTGTAAAAGCTCTTTAACAACAAGAAAATATATTATTTTTTAACGAAGTTGTTTCTTCAACTCAATATCAATTGCATCTATTCTTTTTGTATTTTTTGCAAGAGCTAAATACATAGCTGGGGTTACATAAAGTGTAAAAAATGTGGAAATTAACATTCCACCAAGTATTGTACAACCAACCGCTAATCTTGATCCTTCGCCAGCCCCAGGCCCTATATTGCCTATAACCAAAGGTATCATTGCAATCATTGTGCTTAATGATGTCATAATAATTGGTCTGAACCTTAAATAACATGCTTCCTTTAAAGCGGTCTCAATGTTTTTCCCAGCAACGCGTAATTGATTAGTGTAGTCAACTATTAAGATACTATTTTTAGTTGATATTCCAATTAATATGATCAAAGCTATCTGCGAAAATACGTTAATCGAGCTATTAAGGAAAAGTATAAAAACTAATCCTCCAAAAACAGCTAATGGCACTGTAAGTATTATGATAAAAGGATGAATGAAAGAATTGAATGTTGCAGACATCACTAAATAAGCCGTCAACAGAGCTAAAGCAAAAATAATATATAATTCATTACTTGTCTCTTTGAGCTCCTCAGACTTTCCTTTCCATGTAATTTGTTTATCTGATGCAACTACAGACATAGTATTTTCTAAATATTTAATTGCTTCATTTAAAGTGTAATTTTCACTCAAATCTGCAGAAATGGTTACTGCTCTTTGTCTATTATATCTCGACAATTTATTAGCAGAACCCTCTTCTTTATATTCAACTAAGTTTGCAAGAGAAATAAGTTCACCAGAATTTTCCGACCTTACAAAAATTTTACTTAAACCCTGTTGATTTTTCCTATCATCTTTATACTGCTGTAAAATTATTGGATATTCCTTGCCTAATTTGTTAAATTTAGTAACTATTTTACCTCCGTAAAGTGTTTCTAAGGTTTCTCCAATAGTTTTAATTGAAATACCAAGATCTTTGGCTTTTGTTTTATTTATCAATAATTTTATCTCAGGTTTATTTCTTGTATAATCCGATTCTATTCTTGATAAATTTGGGTTTTCTCTCATTGCTCTTATCACTTTTTTTTGTGTTTCTTCAAGATCTTCGTAAGTATTTCCATAAATCACCATTTGAACAGGTTTGTTATAATTAGACGTTCTTATGGATTGTGGAGAAATTGGAAAAGCTAGTGTTTGAGGAACAGTCACAATTTTTCCAATTGCTTTCCTCATTATATTTTGTGAATTTTCTGATCTATTTTTCCAATTGTCTAATAAAGATATTATTAAAAAACTATTATCAGCTCCAAAACCGGGTACAATCATTAAAAATTTTTTATAAGGACTATTGTCATCTTTCAAAAGTGGTATTAGTCTTTTTTCTACATCCTCAGCCCTTTGTTGGGTATAATCAAAAGAGCTTCCTTCATCTGTAAATCCAATCACTAGGTAGGCTCCTCTATCCTCTAGCGGCAATAATTCTTTTTTTGTAAAATTGTATAAGAGTGCAGATCCTATAATTATAAAAAATATAAATCCAATTATTATGTTTTTACGATACAACCAAAATTGCAGAGTATCTTTGTAAAAATTTGAAAATCCAATAAAAAACTTATTAAAGTTTTTAACTATAACATTTGATTTTTTTTTGTTCTCCAAAAATTTACTTCCTAGCATTGGTGATAGTGTTAATGCAACTAAAGACGAAACTACAATTGCAAATGATAAAGCAATTGCAGTTTCTTTAAATAATGTTCCAGCTATTCCTTCTATGAATATGAGTGGTAAGAATACTGCTACCAATATTAATGTAGTAGCTATTATTGCAAAAGTTATCTGTTTCGATCCTTTAAATGCTGCAACTAGCGGTGTTTCTCCCTGTTCAATTCTTCGATAGATAGCATCGGTCATTATAACCGAGTCATCTGTTATTATACCGATTGCTAAAATAAAGCTTAAGAGCACAAAAATATTAATTGATAAATCAAATATATATATACCTAAAAAGGTTGCTATAAGACTTACTGGCAATGCAATTGCGGGAACTATAACAGCTTTTAAATTTCCTAAAAATAAATAGATGATTATTACTACTAAAATAAATGCAATAAACAAAGTTTTGTACACTTCATTAATTGCAACACTTATATATGTGGCTCTATTAAAGGCTACTTCTAAGTTTAATCCAGCAGGTAAATTAGGCTTAATTTTTCTGATTTTATCTTTAATATCGTTTGATAGTTCAACTGTTGATGCACCACTACGAGCATAAATTCCTATACCAACAGAATTATAGTTTAATGCATTTTTACTTTGTGATCTAAAAAATGCTTTTTCAGACACTGGTCCAAATTCTATTTCGGCTACGTCTGATAATTTAACAACATTATTTTTAACTTTTTTAATTGGAAGTTGTTTTAGTTTTTCTAAATCGTTATATGATTTATCAATATTAAGTGTTAAATCTTTATTATCTGCCTCAAGAGATCCCGCAGGCAATCTGACGTTTTCTTTATTAAGAGCTAATTCAACCTCATGAGTAGTTAAGTTATATGCGGCTAATTTTATGGGATCTATCCATACTCTAACACTTAGTTCTCTTAAACCTCCAGTTCTTATTCTTCCAACATTTTTAATACTTGAAAATTGATCAATTAAATACCTTTCAACATAATCTCCTAATTCTAAGTCGCTCCAAGTTGGTGAAGACAAAGACAACCACATAGTTGTGGTAAAACCAGCAGCCTGTTTTAAAATTCTTGGAGGATCAGACTCTGATGGAAGTCTCTCAACAACTCTGGCCACTCTTTCTCTTATATCATTAGCTGCGTCATCTAAATCTACATCTGTATCAAATTCGATGTTTATTTTACTTTTTCCATTTTCAGATGATGAGTCTATATTTTTAATACCTTCAGCACCTCCTATGACTTCTTCAAGAACTTGAGTTACTTCTTCATCTACTATTTGCGATGATGCAGATGAATATTCAACATTTACTTGAACGACTGGTGGCTGCAATCCAGATGGCAATTCTCTAACAGGTAGTTTCCAAAAAACAAATGACCCAAACAACACCAATATTAAAGATAATACCCATGAAAATGCTGGTCGTTTAATACTTAATTCTGTTATTAACATTATTTATTTAATGGTTTAATTTTTCCGTTAGGTCTGACTTTTTTTAAACCCTCAGCGACAATAATATCACCTTCATCCAACCCAGAAGTAACTTCTACTTTGCCATCGTTTCTAAGTCCAATTTGAATTTCAGATCTATTTGCGATGTTGTCTTTAGAAACTTTATATACGTAAGCTTTATTACCCTCTAGGATTATACTTGTGTCTGGAATACTTAAAGAGTCTCTTTTATTAGTGCTTAATGTTATTTCTAATAATGAACCTGGAATGAGTTCATTATCTGGATTATCTATTTTAACTCTAGTTAATATACTTCTTGTTTCAGCATTTATCCTGCTTGCAACACCGTCAATTTTTCCTTTATAGATTTTGTCTTTAATGCCAGAAAACTTAGCTATTACAGACAAATCTTTTTTAATAACAGTTGCAAAGTTTTCAGGTATTTTAAGATCTACATATATTTCTGAACTATCATCTAATGTTACTATTATAGAATTTTCTGATCCAAGCACATCTTCGGTAATACCTCTCACACCTAATACACCACTAAAAGGTGCTATAATATTTTCACTTTTTAATTTTACAATTACCTCACCCTTTTTCACAAATTCTTTTAGATTTAAATCTGAGATAAGATTACTTTTTTCAATTCTAAAAGTTTTGTTTTTTTTTGAGATAGCAGTACCAAAACTTTCAATATTGTCTGAAAATTCATTTTTTATAACCTCAGATACAATTATTGATGGGGGTGGTCTTTTGCTAAACTTTTTTTTAAAATGATTACCAATCATAGTCCTACCAATAATGACTGATGCAATGATCAAGAAAAAAATAATAATTATTGTTGTGATTTTAGTTGATCGTTTCATTTAAATATCTTCCCATATTCAGCCCAAGAGCCGTCATAAATTGTTGGATTATAATTATTATTAATTAGAGAATATGCAAGTGCTAAAACGCATGAGGTAATACCTGAACCGCAGGAAAAGACCACATTATTATTATCAATGTCGCTAATAATATTATTAAATATAACTTTCAATTCCTCTTTATCTTTAAATGTTTTGTCATCTTTAATTACATTATTAAATGGTATGCAAATTGAATTTTTAATAGAACCACTCCTAACTCCTTCTCGTGGCTCCTTTGTCTTGCCTTCAAACCTGTCTTTACTACGAGCATCTACTAAACTAAATACTTTGCTTTCTATATTTTTATCTATTTCATCTAAATTCTTAACCATAAATTTATTTTCGTGTGCCTTATAGTTTGTCATTTTTAATTTAGTATGATCCTCGGTAATTGGTAAATTATTTTTCTTCCATTTTTCTAACCCACCATTCAATACACTTACTAATTTTTTACTATGGCCAAAATATAGAAGCATATACCAAAGCCTACAGGAACTAAGGACTTTTGAATTATCGTAAATCACAATTTTATCATTGTTTGATATTCCATTTGACGACATTATTTTTTCCCACATATCTTTTTTTGGAAGCATGTGAGGTAAATTAGAGTTCAGATCCGAATTTTTATCTATATCAAAATAAATAGCATTGGGTATATGTTCTGAACTATACTCTTTTAAACTATTTCTATTTTCACTCGGTAGATGCCATGAACTATCAATAATTTTTACTTTATCTTTATTTTCGAACAACCATTCTGTTGATACTAAAGACATTTAATTTATTTTTCTAAATATTTTTGATGATAATCTTCAGCTTTACAATAATTTTTACTCTCAGAAATATTAGTTACTATTTTTCCATTAAATTTGTTATTAGTTTTATTTAAAACTTTTTCAGCAGTCTGTTTTTGGTTTTCAGATGTATAAAAAATTTCACTTCTGTATTGAGTTCCAATGTCATAACCTTGTTGATTCAGTGTCGTAGGGTCGTGTATTTCAAAAAAAAAATCTAATATTTGTTCGTAAGAAATCACTTTATTATCAAACTCGATTTTAACAACTTCAGCATGATTTGTTTTACCGGTACAAACTTCTTTGTATGTTGTTTTGGAATTAATTCCTCCACAATATCCAACTTCAGTTTTTAATACACCATTTAGTTTACTGAATTTAATTTCAGGTCCCCAAAAACAACCAGCTGCAAGTATTGCTATTTCCATTGATATAAATTTATAATTGTCTTAAGTTAATTACATGCTCTCCAAAAATCAATTAGGCTTTTTGTACATGTTTATGTCTGTTTGTGCCTTTTCTTTAATGGATCTAGTCGTTAAATGGTCAAATGAATATCCTTTAGGACAAGTCCTTTTTTTTAGGGGTTTTGTAGGCGCAGTTATATATTTCTTGATAATACCAAGAGAAAGAATAAAGAATTTTTATTATACAAAAAGAGCTGGACTACATTTTTTGAGATGTTTCTTTGGTCTTATAGCTTTGCTATCGATATTTACGGCATTAAGAAATTTACCTTTAGCAACCGTTGTGAGTATATCTTTCGCAGCACCTATATTCACAACCATTTTTTCAATTTTCTTTTTAAGTGAGAAAGTTGGAATTTATAGATGGCTTGCAGTGTTAATTGGATTTATAGGTATTGTAATTATAGCCGAACCAGGATTCACCGAACTCAATATATTTTATATTTACCCAATTATTTTTTGTCTAGGAATGGCATATGTAGCAATTTCAATAAGACAATTATCTAAAACAGAACCAGTTTGGTTAATCTCACTTTATTTTTCTATTGCTATAACTATTATAAGTCTAATCACTATTCCTAGTGGATGGATTATGCCTAGTTTGAATGATTTAATTATATTATCTCTTTTAGGGGTATTTGGTGGAGTCGCAAATTTATGGTTAAGTCAATCATATAAATTTTCAGAGGTGTCTTTAGTTACACCTTTAAAGTATTTGGCACTTGTTTTTGCAATTATCTTTGGTTACTTTATTTGGGACGAAGTACCTACTTTGAAGACATTATCTGGAGCTATTTTAGTGATATTGTCGTCAATAATAATTTTTAGAAGAGAAATTCAATTAAAGAAACAGGTATCAGTTCAAAGACATGACTAAGCCTCCTCATTACTGGAAAAAAGCAAAAAATTATTTGTCAAGTAAAGATAAAGTGATGAAAAATTTAATTAAAAGATACGATGATACTACCTTAAGTACACGCAAAGATGTATTTTATTCTCTTTGTAAAAGTATTATAGGACAACAAATAAGTGTGGCTGCCGCTAATTCGGTTTATAAAAAATTTAATACTGCTTGCAAAGGTAAGATAACACCACAAAGTGTTAAAAAACTAGGTATTACTAAATTAAAAAAATGTGGGTTAAGTAAACAAAAAGCTAAAGGAATAAAGGAACTTTCAATAAAATTTATTAATAAATCTTTTGATCCTAGTTTAATAAAAAAAATGAATGATGAAGAAGCAATAGAATATTTATCAACTTTAAGACAGATAGGAAGATGGTCAGCAGAAATGATTTTATTATTCACATTTAATAGATCAAATATTTGGCCTGTGCAGGATATAGGTTTGTTGAGAGCTATTTCTAATAATTATAATAAAAAATATCTTCCACCAATGAGTTTTGTGAAAAAATTATCCAAAATATATTCTCCGTATTGTTCAGTTGCTACATGGTATTTATGGAGATCTATTGATGATGAACCTATTCAGTATTAAATCCCTCAACAATTTGTAAATTTCTTTTGCAGGTTTCTTTAACAATATTCCACTTTTCTTGATACTCTGCAGAGTTATGACACTCTAGTGCTTTATTAAAGCTTGGAAATTCCCATATAACAGTTCTTATAAACTCATCTCCATCAATTATATGATATTTTCCACCCCTAATTATCGGTTTACCCCCAAACTCCTTAATGATTGGTGTCGCTTTTTCAGCATACTCCTTAAGTTTTTCTAAATTATCAATTTGTTTATATGTTGCTATCCAATAACCTTTCATTCTTGTATCCATTTTTTATATTTAAGTTCGTTATTTTTTATATAGTTTGGCAAATGTGAAACCTCAATTTTTTCTAATTTTTCACCTTCACCAATTTTATAAATTCTTTTATCAGCTTTGAGATTATAAATTGTTTTTTGATTAGATATAATGTCCTGTATATCTTCTATGTCTAAAGATGATTTTTCAAATTCGTTGTGATGTAGATATGAATTTAATTTGTGTTTTATCTCTTCTGCGGTTTTTATATTGGTAAAATGCCATCCACCATTCTTTTTTACCTCAATACTTTGATATTTTGTCTCCGAAAATAAGGTATCCAGTCTATAAAATTTATATTTTCTATCTTTTACGTTTCTCAACCATTGAGGGTTTTTAAAATTTTTAAATTTACAAGCTTTTGTGCCAACCCATTTAGTATTAGGTAATTTTAAATTAAATTTGTAATAAAACATATCTTGTTGAAACATTAAAATCTTCTTGCTGATATTAGAAAAAGTTTTTTCTTCTAAATTTGGAATTTCATCAATATCTGAAATCATTATAATGTCCTCATTGCTAGCATTTTTTAATCCTTCGGAAATATAATTTCTATGAGAATTTTCACGATATACTGCATTCATAATTTTGTTATATTCCTTATGTTTTTCATTAATTATTGTATCTAGATTAACGATTTCTTTTGGAATATTTTCATATATTAAGTAAATAATTTTATCTTTAAAATCCTTATATTTCTTTATATCAAATTTTAACTCATTCTTTTCTCCACTGTGAGTACTGGTTGACTCTACAATAACAAAATAATCTACAAATTTATCTAATGTGTTTAATCTAATATCCAATATTAGATCTTCATCAAAATACATAAAGCAATCAAAAATTTTCATAATTCTATTTAATTAAAATAAATACTATAATAAAACTATTAAATGGAAAAAAAATTAATTATATCATTCGAAGAATACCTTGATACAGTAGAAAAACTATCAGTTGATATAAATAATAATTACAAACCAACAGTATTAGTTGGAATAATGAGAGGGGCAGCACCAATTATTGACATATTATCTAGAATTTTCAAATTACCTACGGCGTACATTGTTATTCAGAGTTATTCTGGCAAAGGTCTTGAAGATCAACAAGGTGATTTAGTCTTTGCAAGAGAGATTAGTTCTATTGCCAACGCAAATGATTTTAAAAAAGTCTTACTCGTAGATGATTTGTCTGATACTGGTTTGACTTTAAATAGAAGCATAGAGTGGTTAAAAAATTATAAGCCAATTAATAAACACATTGAACAGATCAAAACAGCGTGTCTGTGGAAAAAAAAATCCTCAAAATTTACACCAGATTTTTGTCCGATTAAGTTAGATGGTGATCCATGGATAGTGCAACCTACAGAACATTACGAGGAAATGAATATAGATAGTATTATGAAAAAACAAAAAAAGGGCTAAACAATTACTGCTTAGCCCTTTTTTAGATTAAATTATCCAACAATAAAACTTACAATACTTAACGCAGCTACAATCCAAATAGCTGGACTAGTTTCATTAAATTTTCCTGTAAAAATTTTAATCAATGCGTAAGAAACAAATGCAAGAGCAATACCGTTTGAAATTGAGTAAGTAAAAGGCATCGCGATCATTGCTAGGACTGCTGGTGCACTTTCAGCAATATCGTCCCATTCAATATCTGTAATATTTCTTACAAATAAAGTTGCAATATAAATCAATGCTGCACCATCTATTTCTTTTGGCAAAGATGTTGCAAGAGGGCTGAAAAATAAACATGCAAGAAAAAGAACACCTATGACAAGTGATGTCATGCCTGTTCTTCCACCTGCTTTTACTCCAGCAGCACTCTCAACATAAGTTGTAACTGTTGAGGTACCTAACATTGATCCAGCAACTGTTGATACACTATCCGACAACATTGCTTTTTCTATATCTTTTATTTTTCCGTCCTTACCAATTTTACCTGAAACGTTAGCAACGCTTGTTAACGTTCCCGCCGTATCAAAAAAATCTATAAAGAATAGAGTAAAAATAACAGTCACCATTGAAGCACTTAATGCAGCACCTAAATCAAAAGTCATCAAGTGGGTCATAGGCGGTGGCGCAGATACCACACCGTTAAACTTTCCAACTCCGGTTAGCCATGCAATAGCACTAAAGGCAATTATACCAATAATAATATTACCTTTAATTTTAAACTTCTCCATTACGATCATTGATATAAACGCTCCAGCTCCTAACAATAACAATGGATTTGATAAATCCCCAAGCTGGACTAATGTAACAGGATTGTCTGCTGTTAATCCCATAATTTCAAAACCGATAATAGCTAAAAATAAACCAATTCCTGCGCCAATACCTAATTTTAAACTTTTTGGGATAGAGTTTATTAACCAAGCTCTTATAGGTGTAAGAGATATAATTAAAAACACTACACCTGCAACTAACACAGCACCAAGTGCTTCTGCCGGAGTGTATTCCATTCCAAGACATACACCATATGCTACAAAAGCATTTATACCCATGCCAGGGGCTAAACCTACAGGCCAAGTTTTTGCATAAAAAGCTGCGATAAAACAGGCTATGGCAGTAGCTAATGCTGTAGCTGTAAATACGCCGCCAAAATCAAAACCTCCATCAGCCAGTATCACTGGGTTTAGAAACATTATATAAGCCATTGTCAAAAAAGTAGAAACACCAGCTACAACTTCTGTTCTAAAATCAGTTTTATATTTTTTATAATTAAAATAATTGTCTAACATTGAACCTCCAAAAAAATTAAAATAAACGATTCTTTTTTAAAAATCTTATGTTTAATAGGGATATGAGTTATGAATGTTATTAAAGGAACTTTTTTTTCAACCAAGAAGTTAATTTTAAGCATCAAAAAGTTTAAATTTCTGACACAATTTAATGTTTAAATAATTTATGAAATTTAAAATAATAATTGTAGGGATATTATCATTAATTCTTCTAAATAGTTGCCAGACCATAAAAAATAAATCTGATGAGGTTGCAGAAAGAGAAAATGAAAAATTTGGTCAGTTTGTTGGAAAACAGGCATCCGAAATCAAATCTGAATTAGGAGTTCCCACAGACGATTATATTGATGAGCTAGGTAATGAAACCTTAGTTTATAAAACTAAAAAATACGGTATTCCGTGTGAAAGAAAATTTACAATTAATACCAATGGAACGATAATTGGTTTTTCCTCAAGTGGGTGTATTTAATACTTGTGGGGACTATTCCCCACAAGCAAGTTTAATACTTATTTAATCTCTATAAGTTTCTTTTTTTTATGTTCAGGCACAATTCTTTCGCAAGCTATTCTTAAAAGACCGTCTTTTAATTCTGCACCATTCACTTTTACATCATCTGCAATTGTAAATGATCTAGCAAATTGTCTTTGAGAAATACCTTTATGAATTATTTCACCATTTACATCTTTATTCTCAGATTTATCAACCTGTTTAGTTCTTACAGTCAATAAATTATCTTCGAATTCAACTTCAACATCTTTTTTGTTGAAACCAGCAAGTGCAACTTCTATTGAATAGTTGTCCTTACCAGTTTTTCTGATGTTATATGGTGGATAGTTTGATTGCATGCTCAAACCACCATTACCTAACATATTTTCAAATTGATCGAACATATCGTCAAAACCAATTGAAAAAGGTCTTAGTGAGTTAAATATAGATAGATCCTTACTTGTCATTTTATCCTCCTTTGTTAGCAAGGTTATTTTGAAGTCCCATAAGGCAACTTCAGAATTTATATGGGTATTATTATTAATATTTCAAGAGTTTTAATTTAAACTTTTTTTGAAACTTTTAGAGCAAATGCATAATCAAGTGCAATTTCTTCTATAGCACCATCTCGACCAGATTTTCCACCATGACCAGCATTCATTTCAGTCTTAAGTAATAGTAAATTGTTGTCAGTTTTATACTCTCTAAGTTTTGCGGTAAATTTTAATGGTTCATCGAATAATACTCTATTATCACTTAAGCTTGTTGTAATTAACATGTGAGGATAATCCATTTTTTTAATGTTGTTATATGGAGCATAAGAATAAATATAATCAAAATGGTCTTTTTTATCTTTTGCATTTCCGAATTCATCAAATTCTCCAACAGTAAGAGGTAAAGAATGATCCAAGTTAGTTGTTAATGAGTCAACAAACGGCACAGCCATAACAATTCCAAGAAATAATTCTGGGGATTGATTAACCACTGCTCCCATTAATAAACCACCAGCTGATCCACCCATGCCAATAATTTTTCCTTTTGACGAATATCCTTTTTTAATTAAAAACTTTGCTACGTGGATGTAATCTTCAAAAGTATTTTTTTTATTTAGAAGCTTTCCTTCTTTCCACCATTTCATCCCTTTTTCCATTCCCCCTCTAATATGCGCCGTT
>Ga0208624_1000193_pt1 | contig 31519 bp, 34 predicted proteins | sample Knorr_S23_td_DCM_FD_185607 | JGI IMG/M metagenome (GOLD analysis project Ga0208624, IMG submission 185607) | Marine microbial communities from Southern Atlantic Ocean transect - Knorr_S23_td_DCM_ad_71m_LV_A (SPAdes) (version 2) | ecosystem: Environmental > Aquatic > Marine > Oceanic | place... | reverse complement strand
TGCTAGTGATAATACATCCTTCCAGCTTCGTCCATCGCCTTCATGCTTATTGACTAAAGAAGCTGAATCACTGCAAGTTAAATGAATCTCAACATCAAATTCTTTTAAGATTTCTAAAAGGCGAATGCCGTAGGGAATCCCAGAAGCACCAGTTATTCCCACTACTATTCTATCCATAGCGTTCCCCAGCTTAGGGATTCTTATAAGCTTTGGTTAACTGCCTAACGTAAATAATTGACGACAGATAAGCGTATAAGTACACATATTTCCATAATAGTATGAAAAACTCGTTCACTGCACCCGGAAAAATTATTCTATTCGGTGAGCATGCTGTAGTATATGGCAAGCCAGCGATAGCAATCCCTGTAAGTGGCATGAGAGCAAGTGCTTGGAGCGAACCAGGTGAGGGAAAGTTGACAATTAACGCACTAGACCTTAACCAAAAAATAGGCCTTGAAAATATGACTAGTCAATTTAGTGTACTAGCTCAAACTTTACTATCTAAAACAAAGCAGAGTGAACCAAATTTAACAATAAACTTAACTTCAAAGTTACCACAAGGCTCTGGCATGGGAAGTAGTGCTGCTACGTCTACGGCTGTTTGCAAAGCTTTGTCAAATTACTTAGGAGTAGACCTAGAGAAAAATCAAATATCTGAACTTGTTTTTGATGCTGAAAAAATTGTCCATGGAACACCTAGTGGTATTGATAATACAGTAGTTGCATACGAATCTCCAGTCTACTTTGTCAAAGGACAAGAACCTGTTACTTTTGATTCAGGTCGTACTTTTTATCTTGTAATTGGAGACACTGGAATTCAATCATCAACTAAAGAGACTGTAGGAAATGTAAGAGATTTATTGGATAAAGAACCAAAACTAATGAACGGTTATTTTGATGAAATTGAAAATGTTACTAAGGGAGGTAAGAAAGCAATCGAGGATGGAGATAAAGAGGCTGTAGGTGAATTAATGAATAAAAACCATGAATTGTTGAATAAAATTGGCGTAGGCCACCGAGAATTAGAAAAACTAGTTGATGTAAGTCTAGATGCGGGAGCATTGGGTGCAAAATTAACCGGCGGCGGTGGTGGCGGTAACATGGTTGCCCTAGCTGATAGTGCAAAAGAACAAAAAGTAATAAGCGAAAAGATAACAGAAGCCGGATATAGGGCGTACCAGACTACGTTTGGTGAGGATTAATGAATCTAAAAGAATTTGTTGATTTGCTAGAGAAAAACGGGAAACTCAAAAGAGTTACGAAAGAAGTTGATCCAGTTTATGAAGTCGCAGCCTTAATGGAAGATGCTGGAGACACGCCGTTGTACTTAGAAAACGTGAAGGGAAGTGTTCTACCTTGTATCACCAATATATGTTCTAGCCGGGAGCTAGTTGCACTAGCCCTTGAATGCGGCCCAAATGAGATTATCTCAAAAATTTCTAATGCTATTAACAACCTAAGTGAGCCTAAGACTGTCAAGACTGACAGTTACAAGGAAATCGAGGCTTCACTAGATAATTTACCGATACTGACTCACCAAACAACGGACGGAGGTCCTTACATTGCTTCAGCAATGGCTGTTGCTCATGATGACGAACATGGAAGAAATATTTCTTTCCACAGAGCTATGAAAATTGATAGTAAGCACATGGTAATGAGAATTTTAGACAGGCATCTCAAGGAATATATGGATAGAGGATTGAAAGAATTCGCCTACTGCAATGGTGTTTCTGTACCTGTTTTACTTGGATCAGCTACCTCTTTTGAAATTGAGAACGACGAAATGGCTGTAGCAAATGCACTTGCTGATTCTCCTGTCATTGAAGTGGGTGGCCATATGGTTCCTCAATCAGAAGTAGTAATGATATGTGAATTCACTGGTGAACTTCATGATGAAGGCTCTTTCCTTGATCTAACTGAAACGCCTGACATTGTCAGAAAAGGACCTGTAATTGAAATCAAGAAAATCTTTGTCAGGGACGATTCAATATTTCATGCTTTATTGCCAAGTGGCCCTGAACACAAAGTCCTCATGGGGATGCCTAGAGAACCAACTATCTATAACAAAGTGAATGAAGTAGTTGATTGTCACGACGTTTTTATGACACACGGTGGAGGCTCATGGCTGCATGGTGTTGTTGCCATTAACAAGAAAAACGACGATGATGGATTGAAAGCTATTGACGCAGCATTTGCAGGACATGAATCAATGAAACATGTTTGGATTGTAGACTCAGATATTGATATTACAAATCCGCAAGCAGTTGAATGGGCTATGGCAACAAGATTTCAAGGCGATAAGGGAATCGTTGTAAAGACCGGAGTTAAAGGCTCGTCTTTAGACCCCAGTTCTAATCCTCAAACACGTGAAACTGTGAAAGTCGGATTTGATTGTACAATACCTCTGAACAGAGACAAAGAGGATTTCGTCAAACCGAAACCAGCTATGAAAGTAAAATTAGAAAATTACTTAGATTAATGATATTAACACCTGAGCAAGAAGAAATTCTAGAGGGAAAGCAAGGTAAAACAAGGCAGAAAGCTATACGTTTGCTAATTGACTTAGGAAAGGCTGCAAAAGCCGAAAGACTAGTGCCTGTCAGTTCAGCTCATGTTTCAGGAGTTTCACCCTTAACCGGAGGTGAAGGTCTAATCAAGTTCTTAGAAGATTTAGTAAGTGATAGTGATGGAACTGCTGTGATTGATACCTCTCTAAATTCAGCTGGTTGTGATAGAAATAGATTTGAAGAAATGGATATTCCCGTTAAAGACTATGTTGAAAAACAACAAAAAATTTTGGATGCATATGAAAAGTTAGGAATTAAATTATCTCTTTCTTGTACGCCATATGACAACATTCTAAGTGAAGGAAATGCTTCCTGGGCTGAATCTAATGCTGTATGCTTTGCTAATTCTTACAGCGAGCTAAGAACTAACCGAGAGTCTGGTTTGTCAGCTCTTGCAACTTCATTATCTGGATTTACTCCTGAATACGGACTTTTACTTGATGAAAATAGATGCCCAAATATCAAGATTAACGTTCTATGTGAACTAAACGAACCGGTAGACTACTCCATACTTGGTGACTGGATTGGAAAACAAGTTAATCCTGAATGGAAATTGGACTTTGGACCAATACCTCATATTTTCGGAATAAAAGAATTAAATTTTGAGTCAAAAAAAGCTCTTACTGCAGCTTCAGCCAACTATGGCAGTCCTTTGTTATTTGTTGACTCATTCACTACAGAACCAAATCTGACTAAATATCAAGCTGAAATAGATTTCAAAATAAGTGATTTGGAAAAAAGATATGAAGAGTTAGCTCCAAAAACTAAAGTTGATTTAGTTACAATTGGATGTCCTCAGGCTTCACTGGAGGAAATCGAAAGAACTGCTGAGCTTGTTAAAGGAAGAAAAATACCTGATAAGCGTTTATGGGTATTTACTTCATCCTTAAATTTTGATAAAGCAAATCGAAAAGGATTTGTTAAAACTATAGAGGACGCTGGAGGGATGGTTTTGAGAGAAACATGCCCCGAAGTTGTACATTATAACCACCAAAAGGTGAATCACATACTGACTAATTCAATGAAAGCAGAGCACTACCTAAAATCTGGTCTAAATTCAATTAATACGTCCGTTTCAAGATTATCTGAATGCATAGAGTATGCTGAAAATAAAGAAAAAATAACTGAGAAAACAATAAAGGAAATAAAAACCAAAAATAAAAGTTTAATTTCAAATAAAATTTTAAAGACAGGAGAACTTGAAATCGAGGGAAGAGGACTTGAATCGCAGAGAGAATGGGAGGTAAGTGGTGAAGCCCTTGTTACAGATGTACCAATAACTTTTCTGGGATTTGTTAATAGAGAAACTGGAACTATTGAAGAAGAGGGACATCCTCTAGACGGAATATCAATCGCCAATAAGATACTTATTTTTCCGAAAGGAAGTGGTTCAACTGTAGCACCGTATGTACTCTTGGGATTGTTTTACAATGGTAATGGGCCAAAAGCAATAATCAACACTGATCTGGATCAACAAACAATTCCTGCATGCAGTATGCTAGCCGTTCCTTATGCACATTCTTTTGAAAAAAATCCGTGCATTGAAATTAACTCTGAAGATAAAATTAATATTAAACTTAATGATGGAAAGGTGTCATTGAAGGTAGTAGAAAGAAATGAACATTAACACCATTATCTTACTGTTATTATCTGTCTCAATTGTTGGCTACCTAATAATGATTAATGTAATTTATTTCTTAGCTCCTACAGTCCCAAAAAACAATTTTCCACTAAAGCGATTTGGAAGAAATAACTGTACCAGAGTAGCTGACAATCCAAACAGAGGTGAAGGAATGTCGCCAATAATTACTGATATGTCAATGGAAAAGGTTCAAGATGCCACAAAAAAAATAATTAATAAAATGCAAAGATCAAAAATAGTTACCGACAATGGTGGCTTCATACACTTTGTGCAAATAACTCCATTATTCCGATTTCATGATGACATATTTATCAAAATTTTTTCTGAAAACAATAAAACTAATATTTGGTTACAAAGTCAATCAAGGTTAGGCCTACACGATTTATTAGTAAACGAGAGACGAGTTAAACATATCTACAATGAACTCAAAAAGCTAACTTAACTTATTTTTAATGTATTTTTTCATTCTTGGTAAAATTTTTCTAGACTCCCAATATTCCTCACACTCATTGGATAAAACTTCTATTTCTTTCATTACATTATCTGTAAACTCACGAAGGTTTTCTTTAGTCATTTCAGAATATGTAAAATACATAGGTTCTCCAAATTTGTAATAAAATTTTCTCCACGGCCTAGGTACCCTTTTGGAGACTGGCCACACACCATCTGTTTGTCGAATTGCTACCGGAACTACTGCTGCACCGGTGTGTGCTGCTAATCTCGCAACTCCTGTTTTTCCTTGTCCCATTTTACCGTCTTTAGAACGTGTACCTTCAGGAAAAATACCTATGGCACCCTCCTCTTCCAATACATTTATTGCATTTTCAAGTCCTTCCATACCGCCGGCCTCACGATCGACAGGAATAACTCCTACTTGCTTGAAAACTAGGCGACGAATACGACCATCAAAATGTTCTTTTTTAGACATGTAGGAAACTGGTCTCTTAACTGCAGTCATAATAAATGCCGGATCAATATGTGAAAGATGATTAGCTGCAATAATCAAAGGACCATCCACGGGTATCTTATCTCTGTCTAAGTATCTAGGGCGGAACATTATTCTCAAGAAGGTTCCCAATGTCAATTTAGTTGTAGTATACGATAGTGGAGGACGCTTTGACATTAATGACCTATGCAAGCCAGATAATATAGTAGTGTGTTTTTCTTAAATTAAAGACTGTTCTTCAAGAATGACTGTTTGTATTTCTTTAATGGAGTTTAGTCCTTCTTCTACTTCTGTAGCAAAACCATCTCTATCTATTCCAACAATAGCTATCATAAGAGCCTTTAAACCGAATGCAAAGGGCTTGACTTCATGAGCTCCAAAATTTGCATCATCAGGAAGAACTCCTGGTATTTCAGAAACAATAGCTTCTATATCTGAATCTGGAGATTCTGGCATTAGTCTGTACTTTAAAGCAACTTCACCCATGTTAATGTAGCCAAAAGGGCCCAATTAATTAATTTGGGCATGTGTAACAAATATTATTACTACTGATTAACATCATAGATTATGGAAGAACCCGAATTGAGAATTGGAGGATGGGTTCAAGAGAAAAAACGGGGCAAAATTAGAAGAGTATTTAGTTTCCTACTAGTATTGTTAGTGGGGTTATTAGTCGGAGGGCCAGCTCTAGTTAATTATCAGGAAGTAAGCGTTGGTAGCGGGTCTCTTTATCTTAATGCTGGAGTGTGGAACGGACCTTTTGAAAATGAAAAAATTAAAGAATTTAATGGGCATTTAAAAATTTCAAAGGAGAGTTATGAAAGTTTAGATGGAAGCTCTGGAAAACTCATAATTTTATCATTAAGCTCTTTAGTAAATTTGGAAAGTTTGAACTTCCAAGACATCGCAGTTAACAAGGTAAAGTAACAAATGGATTACGAAGGCTTAGAATTACTTTCAAATGGAAACATTCTAACTGAAGTAAATTCCATACTTCCTACTGGCACTTCGATATATCAATGGAATGCAAAGACTACTGAAAATTCCCTATTTTTCAATGCTGATTATACTGGTGAACTTTTAGTAAAAGTTTTTTCTTGGAGCTCCTGTAGAGGATTAATGGGAGAGCTAGACTGCAACGCAATTATTAGTATAGCCATTGGCATAGACCAAAAAAACATCGAACAGGCTACTGACCTAATCGAAAATGTAGGAATCTAAAATGTTCTGCCCAAAATGTAAATCCATGCTGGTCTTAAATCGGAATACAGGTCAAAGAGAATGCAAGAGGCCTAACTGCGGACACTCAGAAAACAAAGGTGAGACTAAGATAACTAGTAGGGAAATGGAAAAAAAAGAAATAGTAGTAACAGAGGGACTAGAAGGAACTTTACCAACTGCTAAAATCCTTTGCGAAAAATGTGGTCATAATGAGGCCAGCTGGGTCATAAGACAAACAAGGGCTGCAGATGAACCTTCTACAAGAATTTATCAATGTACCAATCCAAAATGTAAACACAAATGGCGCGAATATTAAACAAATTTAGCATTTAGTTCTAAAAGCTTATTTTTTAAATACAATAAAATTTCTTCTTTCAATTCGGATGAATTATCAATATCATTAGAATGGCAGATCAATTCCAATGCCACCCTCAAAGATTCAGCTTCTCCTAGTTTACGTAAAAATATCATTGAGAAATACTTAGAGCCATCTAAACTAGATTCTCCCGAATGATAAATTATAGATCTAGTTTCCTCCTCTTTCAAATCACTGAGATAGAGACCAGGCATGCTCTTTGCAATTTTAGTAATTTTACTAACTTGTAAACCCTCTATATTCAACGAAGTATGCGACGTGTTATCCTTGTATTTCAATCTCTCAGACTCATGCTCGGATTCAGAAATTTTCGCCGGACGAACAAAACAACCCAAGAAGTTTGTTTCAACATCACCCAACCAATCGGTACACTTCCTACCCACAACATCTAAATATTGAATTACCAAAATTACTCTGGTATTTGCCTTATTATTTGGAGAAAATGTAAATGTAATTGGAGATACCTCACCTGGTTTCAGATGATCTAAACGAACGACTCCAGATGGTGGAGAAAGTAAATCTAAGCCTCCCCCCTCTATCTTGACCCTGACATTCATATTTTCCAGTTTATTTTTAGAATTATTTAGTAGATCTAACTTTAATTCTATTTCTTTTCTGGCCCTAAATCGAGATTTGTGTAGTTTAACTGATTCATTGGAAGTATTATACTCAACAAAAGCCATGTGGCTTTCCATTTTTTCTAAGATAACTTCACTTTTGAGAGTGCGGGTTGCAATATTGTCTGAGGAATTGTAATAAAAGTCTTGGATTTCATTGACTATTTGACCAGACTCTAACCAACTTATTATCAAACCATTGACTGCAATTCTCAATTTTTTTAAGTCATCTTCTGATTGTTGAGTTAGCTTTTCAATTTCAGCTATTTCTTTGTTAATTCCTTTCTTAGCATCTATAATAAAATTTTTTTGGTCAAAAATACTATCATTTTTTATTTTGGTCAAATCATATCTATCAAGTTTTGAAAGTAAATGTGTTGCGTATTCCATTAATCTTACATATTCTGAATTATCTTCAATATCACCGCATAGTGAAAAATAGGGATAAATCAAAGGAACCATTTCATCTGTTTGTGCACCTTGTAGACCCAGAGAATCCATAAATTCAGGCAATGTGTCCAGATAGTTCACATGTCTCTTGTGTAATATTTCTAGTTTTTCTCTTAAGTCAGTAATCATCTTAAAAGAGGTTTTAAGCGAAATAAAATTGCCTCCTGATTGTTCCTCAATCAATGTAAAATTATCTTGCATATCTCCTGTATTTGATTCGTAAACTGAGACCTTAGACATTAATGACCTAATTACGTCTAGATTAGTATTAACTTGATTTCTTAGAAAGCCTTCATTCTGAAACCAGTGTATTTTTGTCTCTGATGCTACGACGACATCTCCCCCAAAACTAGAAAATGAAAAGTCAACTACTTTCTCCCTAGCGTAATATGACCAAGCTTGCTCACCATTTTCATCTAAAATATGAAAATAATTATTGGAATATAAACCGGTCATCATTCCTGATGAAATAACTTCAAAGTCTTCTAAAATATCTTCTGATGAATAAGCCCACATTTCATCTCCATTTCTATCATGACAGCATAATTTATTGCCGTCATGAATGAAATAATTTTTCAAAGATTTATTAGAATATGAAACGTTGCTTACATTGGCTAAATCCTTCTGCCAGAGAACATGCCCTGTCAATGAAAATGACGTTAATTTTTCGTCATCAATCGTAATTCCTCCGCTGTCTGAAAAAAAGGTACCCTTTTGTCCGGGCTTGTCTAGAATTTTGTCAAAGTTGTTTTCAGGTGTTAGCAGAAAAATCTCATTCGAAGTAGCGACAAATAACTCTCCTAAATTGGAATAATTTACACTTATAATCGAGTCTATGAAATTATGGTCCCAATCTAAATCACCGAATCTGTTTAAGAAGGTAACAAACTTTTCTCCTCTCAAAACAATACATTTACCATTAGGATCAATAACAAAATTATCAACAAGACCTTCCGTAACATACTCCCATTTTTGATTACCCCAATAATCAAAACATTGTAAGCTTTCTGAAGTTAAAATAAAAATATTTTCTAAACTGCTGGATACTATTAGTTGACGACCATGATTAAGCTCTACTATCTTGAGTAATTCTCTTTCATTGAAGATATTCATCGAACTCTCGGTAAGAGCCACTGCAATCTTTCCCTCTACATCGCATTCCAAAGAAATTATCTTATCTTTAACGGGTTGCTTGGCTAACAACTTAACTGGCTTCCAAGTCTCTTGCTTTACTGAGGTACTTCTTAACATAACTTATCAATTTTACTTATTGTGTATACTAAATGCTGCTAAATAAATACAAATGCTTGGAGCCACCGGAGGGATTTGAACCCTCGGCCTGCTGATTACAAGTCAGCCGCTCAACCGGGCTAAGCTACGGTGGCTCAAGACCCTTTTGGGCTCCTCTAAAAAAAGACTTTACCTCAACTTTTGATTTTTTCGGAAAAAAATGCCGAACAGTATATATACGGGCCTCTTGTCAGCTGAATTCTCGATTCATTGAGAAGGAGATAAGTACGTGGCAAAAGGTCTTTACACAGCATCAGCACAACGAAACAAAAGGCAGAAACATCGTTGGAATGATAGATACTATCGTAAGAGAGCTATGAAGCTCAAAGAGAAAGCTGACCCTCTACAAGGTGCACCTCAAGCAAAAGGTATAGTTGTAGAAAAGGTTGGTGTAGAGGCAAAACAGCCTAACTCGGGTATCAGAAAATGTGTTAGAGTTCAGTTGATTAAAAACGGCAGACAAGTTACTGCGTTAGCTCCAGGTAACCTTGCAATTAGTTTCATTGATGAACACGATGAAGTTGTCATTGAAGGTGTAGGTGGAAGAATGGGTAGATCTTACGGAGATTTATCTGGAGTACGCTACCGAGTAGCAAAAGTTAACAACGTTTCTTTAAGAGAAATGGTTCGTGGAAGAAAAGAGAAACCAATCAGGTAAATTTTATGGCTGAAGATAAAGAAATTAATAACAATGAAGAAGTTGTCGATGAGAGTGCAACTGATGAAGTAGAACTACCCGTAGTTCCCTTATTTGGAAAATGGGATTTGACTGAAGTAAATATTGAGGACAAAACCCTTGAACAACACATTAACTTGAATGCCTTTCAAGTTCCACATACTGGTGGTAGACATTCTAAGAAAAGATTTGGTAAAAGAAACTTAACAGTTATCGAAAGAATGATAAATAACCTAATGAGGTCAGAAAAATATACTGGGAAAAAAGCACAAGCATATTCAGTATTGAAAAACTCGTTCAACTTAATACATGAAAAGAAAAAGGATAATCCCGCACAACATATGATTAAAGCACTGGAAAACTCAGCCCCAAGAGCTGAAGTCGTATCTCTTAGATATGGTGGAATTCGAGTTTACAGCGGTGTGGATGTCTCTCCAACTAGAAGAGTAGATACTGCAATCAGGAATTTATGTATTGGTGCTTTAAATTCATCGAAAAAACAGCGTTCAATCGAAAAGTCTTTAGCTAAAGAAATCATGTTAGCATCAGAAGCTAACCCAGACTCTTATGCCATTGGGAAGAAGGAAGAAATAGAACGTCAAGCTGAAGCTGCACACAACTAGAGTGAAAAAAAATGGGCCGTAAAGAAGACAACATAAAGCGTGCAACCGCGCTATTTACAAAGCTAGAACAAATTAGAAACATTGGTACTGCCGCACATATTGATCATGGAAAAACTACATTATCTGACAACCTAATCTTCGGAGCTGGAATGATGTCTGAAGATTTGGCAGGTAAACAGTTAATGCTAGATTTCGATGAACAAGAATCTGCTAGAGGGATTACAATTAATGCTGCAAACGCATCAATGGTTCACGAACACAAGGGTGAAGATTATTTGATTAATTTAATTGATACTCCTGGTCACGTAGATTTCGGAGGAGATGTTACCAGAGCTATGAGAGCTCTAGATGGTGTAATAATTGTAGTATGTGCTGTTGAAGGAATAATGCCACAAACTGAAACGGTTATTAGACAGGCGCTAAAGGAAAAAGTAAAACCTGTTCTTTTCATCAATAAGGTTGATAGATTGATTGCTGAATTACAAGTAACTCCTGAAGACATGATGCAAAGATTTGGTAAAATAATTACTGAAGTTAACAAGCTAATTGTAAGAATGGTGCCTGAAGAATTTAAAAAAGAATGGATGGTGGATGCTCAAGCTGGGACTGTAGCATTTGGGTCTGCCTATCACAACTGGGCAACCTCATTGCCATTCATGGCTAAGAAAAATGTTAACTTTAAACAAATCTACGAGTTCATGGAAAAAGAACAGAGAAGAGAATTAGCTCAAGCTGCTCCATTGCATGAAGTACTTCTTGATATGATTGTTGAGAAATTACCTTCTGCCGATGCTGCTCAAAAATACCGTATCCCACATATTTGGAGAGGAGAATCTGAAGAAGATATTGGTCAAGCAATGGTAAATGCCAATGCTGACGGCGATTCTGCTTTTATGGTTACTAAAGTTGTTCTGGATCCTCATGCAGGTGAAATAGCTGTAGGAAGGTTATTTTCCGGAACAATAAAGAAAGGTGACCAAATGTATGTTGCAGGTATGCCAAATGCAAATCGAGTACAATCTGTTGGTATGTTTGTAGGCGGGGATCGTATCGCAACTGAAAATGTAACTGCAGGTAATATTATCGCAGTTTCAGGACTAAGAGATGCACAATCCGGTTCAACTATATCCTCTAACAAAGACATGACTCCATTCGAAAGAATTGTTCATAATTCAGACCCTGTTGTTACTACTGCAATTGAAGCAAAACACACCAAAGATTTGCCTAAGCTTGTTGAGGTTCTTAGGGCTGTAGCAAAATCTGATCCGTCAATTCAAATTGACAGTAATTTAGAAACTGGTGAACACTTGATGTCTGGAATGGGTGAATTACACTTAGAAATTACTGAATATAGAATCAAAAACGAACATGGTGTCGAAATTACAACTTCTCCGCCTATTGTGGTTTATCGAGAAACTGTGGCAATGCAATCTCCTGGAGATTTTGAAGGAAAATCACCAAATAAGCATAATCGTTTCTACATCACTGTTGAACCTCTCGAAGATAACGTTAGAGAAGCTATCGTAGATGGTACTATTCCATCTGGAAATATCAAGAAATCAAAAGAAGTTGCAAGACAACTAATTGACATGGGATGGTCAAAAGTCCACGGACGTGGTGTTCTTTGTATTGAAAATGGATGTGTATTTGTCGATGCAACAAAAGGAATTCAGAACTTGTTCGAAACTAGAGAATTGTTGATTGAAGCTTTTAACGAAGTTGTCAAAAGAGGGCCTCGCGCGCATGAAAAGATGATGGGTGTTAAAATCATTCTAAATGATGCTAAACTACACGAAGATGCTATTCACAGAGGGCCTGCTCAGACAATTCCTGCAGTACGAAATGGAATTAACGGCGCACTTGTTTCAGCTGGCGTTGCGTTGTTAGAACCTAAACAAAATGTTTACATTAATGTTCCGCAAGAGTTGATGGGTTCCGTAACTGGTGAAATGTCACAGAGGCGTGCTGAAATTGCCGGAATGGAAACCGAGGGTGATATGGCTGTAATTACGGCCAAAGCTCCAGTCAAAGAAATGTTTGGATTCGCAAGTGAAATTAGATCTGCCACTGGTGGAAGGGCTCTATGGAGTACTGAATTTGCAGGGTATGAACCGTTACCCAGAGAGTTACTTGACGGAATAACAGAAGATATAAGGCAACGTAAAGGCTTGAAAGCTGAAATGCCAAGGCCTGAAAATTACTCTTAGAATAATTTACAGCTCAATCGTTGTTACTCTTAACTCGTCTAAATGGATGAACCCAAGCTGCCAAGTTTCTTGGACTTCTAGTCTGAATCCATAATTTACCATTCCCATGATAGCGGCAGACTAGTTGGTCTCCAAATAAGAAAGAACGAATACTTCGACCGGTTCTGCCGATGCTGTAATCTAAGCTTTCTTCCCAGGCAACTGCATAGCCATTGTCTACTGTGTATGAACCATTTACATCCACTTCTTGAATGTCTCCATATGAACCAAAAAATAGTAGGCCGGTACCTTTCACTCTAAGGCCGAGCATTCCCTCTGCAAATGTTCCTGCAAAGCCCTCCCAGCTAGGGCTCGTTTCAATGTTGCCAACATGGCAGAGATAAGCGCCTCTTTCCATGTAAAGTGTTTCATTATTTAGCTCTTTAACGATAATATCTCCTGAATATCCTGGTGCTATTCCTATAGTCCCAGAACCGCCCTCAGCAGAGTAAGTATTCAAGAAGAAACTTTCACCGGCAAATTTTCTTTTGATACCTGCAAAAAAACCACCTTTCATTTCGGTCTTTGGCTTGATAGTAGTATCCATCCACGCCATTGCTCCTGGCTCTACCACAATAGACTCTCCGTCGTTAAGCTTAATTTCTGCGAGAGAGTATGAAGGCTCTGAAATTATGTTGAATTTCATTAGCTCTCCCTCGGAGGTAACATAGGTCCAAGTAAACCACCTAAACGACTTGGATCGTGTGATTGAACTAATATTTTACCTTCACCCGTAAAATTCATTACCAAACCCTCTCCTGACATTATTGAAGAGATCCAACCTCCTCCAGCTTTAGTTATTGTATATTGTAAACCTTCAGTAAATGCAATGAGATGGCCATTATCTATAGTAACACCTCCACTAACGTTTACACTACTTATTCTACCGAAGCCATTAACAAGTAAATCTCCTTCTCCAGAAGCTTGAACGAAAACTAGCCCCTCTTTACTAAACATTCCTTTGGTTAAGCCTTGATATTGTGTATCAAGATCAACTGTTCCAGAGGAACCAAGATAGCTGCCACCTGAACAAATCCACACATCTGGACCAACTTTTACAGAGCGGACTTCACCTTGATGGGTCGGTGCTAATCCAACTTCTGCAGGCTGATTATCATTTGAAGTGTACGTAGATAAGAAAAAAGATTCACCTGCAAACATTGCTTTCACTCCAGACTTAAATGCACCCCATAGACCTTCATCTTTTTTCCTTCTTGACTCTACGTTAATGTCCATGTTTGGTGACGCCCTATACATTGCTCCAGCTTCTGAAACAAATTTTTCACCCGCCTCTAATGTCACAATGGCTGAGCCAAAAGCACCCTCTGAGTCAATTTTTACATCCATTATAACAACCTCGGAGTCAACCAAGAAGCTACGCTCGAAACATTACGAGTTTGAAGATACAAGGTACCTGCTCCCTTAAACTTCATTACTAAACCCTCTCCCGATAACATTGTTGATTTGAAATTACCCATTCCTGTAATGCTATAGTTTAAGGAGGAATCAAAGGCGACTACATGCCCAGTATCTACGATAAATTCACCATTAATTTCCTTCTTAACAATTCCTCCAAAAGAATTGAAAAAAAGATCTCCGCTCCCAGAGGCTTCGAGAAGAAAGGCACCCTCTCCAGAAAAAAATGCTTTCAGACCACCAAATTTTGCCTTAATATTTACACCGGAAGTGCATGCCAAAAAACACCCTGCCATTACATTCAAACTATTATTGCTTAACTGTCTATGCTCCACGTGGCCAGGAATAGATGGTGCAAAAGTTAGACTTCCCCCATTAGGATGTTCATACTTTCCCAAGAAAAAATTTTCTCCTCCGAAAATCTTCCTAAAAATTGCTGAAAAAAAACTTCCCTGCCTTTTGAAACTAGATTTCATATTTGAAGACATCCTTGACATGGCTCCAGGCTCTATCAACACTACTTCCCCTGGTCCCAAGTCAACATCAACCTCTCCATAGGAAGGATTACCCTTTACGTCAAATCTCATTGCAATTATATTCCATAACTCCTATTTAACTATATTTCACATGCTTCCCTTATCTAGAAGATAATTCTTATTATCATGAGTATTAATTCAGGTAGATGTCACAAGGAAAACCATTGATAAATTCAGTTTTGGTATCTGGATGTTTAATAATATTGGTAGGGTTTTCCATACGTGCATCATACGGCGTCTTCCAAATACCTATTGCAAACGAATTTGGTTGGCCTAGAGCCGAATTTAGTTTAGCTATAGCCATTCAAAACCTCGCTTGGGGGTTTGGAAGTCCTTTTTTTGGAGCAATTGCCGAACGAATTGGCGATAGAAAAGCAATTGTCGCTGGAGCATTCTTGTATGCCTTAGGATTGCTGCTATCTGCTGGGGCAACAACTCCTTTAGAGCACCAAATTTATGAGATATTAGTTGGATTCGGCATTGCAGGGACCGGATTTGGAGTAATCCTAGCTGTAATCGGAAGGGCAAGTTCAGATGAAAATAGACAAATGAGTTTATCTATAGCTACGGCTTCTGGATCTGCAGGGCAAATTATTGGACCGCCTACTGCAATTGCCCTATTATCTATAATGGAATGGCAAATGGTTTTCATCGTTTTTGCAGTATCAATTATGTCTGCACTTATTTTACTTCCTTTCATGGGAACTGATGAGCTAGCAAGTAAGGAAGATTTAGACGGAAGTTTGGGACACATTCTAAAAGTAGCATCTAAAGATCCTTCTTTTGCGATGATTTTCATAGGCTTTTTTGCATGCGGATATCAATTAGCATTCATCACTGCACATTTTCCTGCATTAGTTACTGAGATGAGTGCACCAGTGGATTCTTATGGATGGTGCGGTGATTTAGGAATTACTAATACTGCAGCTCTGGGAGGGCTGTCTATATCCATCATAGGATTTGCTAATATTATTGGAACTCTAGTGGCTGGATGGGCCGGAAAGAAATATAAGAAAAAATTCCTACTATCTGGAATTTACGCAGGTAGATCCTTAATTGCCGCATGGTTTATTTTAACACCTATTACAGCAAACACTGTTCTAATTTTTTCTTTTGCTTTAGGATTTCTGTGGCTTGCTACCGTACCCTTGACAAGTGGCCTGGTAGCTCACATATATGGATTGAAATATATGGCTACATTATACGGAATTGTATTTTTTTCACATCAATTAGGCAGCTTCGTCGGAGTATGGCTGGGAGGTGTCCTGTATGATGATTATGGAACATACACTTTTGTTTGGTGGGTAGGAATTGCCATTGGAGTCGTATCTGCAATTATTCATTTGCCAATCAAGGAGGAAAAAAGAATTAACAGAAATATTTCACTCTAATTTTGTGTATATATTTCAACCTTTATTGAGGGAATCCTTTATTTACCCCCCATCCTGCCGACATATCAATCCCAAGGAGGGAAATTATAATGGCTGAAAAACAACATTTGAACGTAGTATTCATTGGTCACGTCGACCATGGTAAGTCAACAACCGTAGGAAGAGTCCTATTGGAAGGAGGTGCTATTGAACAGCACTTGATAGATAAATTCAGAAAAGAAGCAGAAGAACGCGGAAAGGCTGGTTTTGAATTGGCTTATGTGATGGATAATCTAAAAGAAGAAAGAGAACGTGGAGTTACTATCGACGTCGCACACAAAGAATTTAAAACAGATACAAAACATTTTACAATTATTGACGCACCTGGACACAGAGATTTCGTCAAGAACATGATTACTGGTACTTCCCAAGCTGACGCTGCTGTATTAGTTGTTGCAGCAGACGACGGTATTGCAGCTCAAACCAAAGAACACTTGTGGTTATCTAAGGTAATGGGAATTGAGCAAATGATTGTATCCGTTAACAAGATGGACATTACAAAGCCGGCATACAGCGAAGATAGATTTAACGAAGTTGTTAAAGAAGTAAAAAGCATGCTAGGTATGGTTGGTTTCTCAGATGAACAAGTTACTATTTTGCCAGCCTCAGGTTGGAAAGCCGATAATATCAAGGAAACTGGAGACAACCTATCGTGGTGGAAAGGAGATACCTTGCTAGGCGCTTTGGATAAATTAAACCCACCATCTGGTTCAGCTGACGCAAGCGTAAGAATCCCAATTCAGGACGTTTACAAAATATCAGGTATAGGTGCTGTCCCTGTTGGGCGCGTAGAAACCGGAACTATTAAGGCAGGTACAAAATTAATTTTCAAACCTTCAGCTCACCCTGGTGGTAAAGTTGGAGAAGTCAAATCTGTTGAAATGCACCATGCAGAAGTTCCATCTGCAGGTCCTGGAGCTAACATAGGATTTAATTGTAGAGGAATTTCACACACTGACATTCGAAGAGGTGACGTAGGAGGGCCTGAAAACGACCCACCTACTGTTGCTCGTGCATTCAAAGCTCAAGTTATGATTCTTGATCACCCTAACGTGATTACTGAAGGGTACACTCCTGTATTCCACTGCCATACTGCTCAAGTTGCATGTACATTCGACAAACTTCTTGCAAAAATGGATCCAAGGACTGGTCAAGTCACTGAAGAAAATCCAGACTTCCTGAAAAAAGGAGATGCAGCTATGGTTCTTATCAAGCCAACCAAACCTTTGGCTATTGAAGAACAAGCTAAATTCAAACCTTTAGCAAGATTTGCAATTAGAGACATGGGAGCTACCGTAGCTGCCGGTATGTGTCTAAAGATAGAAGAACACTGGGATTAAGTAGATAATTAATGGCTCCAAAGAAGGCATCTAGCAGAGCTTGTATTTCGTTGCATTCTTTGAGCTATGACATTGTTGATAGTGTTTGTGAACAGATTAAGACCATTTCAGACAGAACTGGAGTTGGAATGACTGGGCCAATACCATTGCCTACCAAAAAGTTGAAGGTACCTGTAAGGAAATCGCCAGATGGTGAAGGATCTGAAACTTGGGATAGATGGGAAGCCAGACTCCACAAAAGATTGATCTACATTGACGCTGATGAAAGAGCTATGAGGCAATTGATGAGAATTCAAATTCCTGACGGCGTTAAAATTTCTATCCAAATTCAAACTTAGATATAAGAAGAAGCTATCATACAAAACAAAGTTGCTGATGAGTATATTGGCAACCAAGAGTAGCGTGCAACTTCAATAATTGAATTAGCCGCCGCACTAATCTTGTCTTGCTTACCTTGACCCATTATCTCAACACCGTCAACATAAACTGTACCCATCGCAGATTCTGCATCTGAAATATCTGCTATAGCTTCATCAAGAACTTGATTTGCTGAAGATAAAAGGCCGTCGGAATCAGATAAAGGATTGAAACCTCCGGGTTTAATATTCACAAAGTGATTGTCTGTTGTTGAAATTAACAAATTATCTACCTTTCCTTTTAACTTATTTTGTAACTCATCATTCATTCCCGGTCCTAAACCATTAGCATCCCAAAGTAAAATACCTGTCAACTCTTTTACACCATTCACTTGATTTTCAAAGACTGCAGCCCTAACTCCGCCAGGGCCAATGCCTCTCCCTAAATTTTCACCAGGAATATGTGAAAATCCTACTCTTAATGTGTTGTAATCCAACTCACGGCTTTCAGAGATAGCTTCGGCTGCATGTTTTTCAAGTAAAGAACCTTCCTTTGAACCTGCTGCTAATGGAGGCCTACCCCATCCTTCTTGATTGTGCAAGTCAATTACTATGCGTTCTCCCCTAGTATCTAAAGTGGAACTTTCAAGACGTGCTGATAGTTCAGGTAAAATATCATCACTGTCACCAGGTCTGGCAAAAATAATACTACCTTCTCCAAGATTCAAAACATGTGCTGAAGGAGTATTGCCTTTACTAACTAAAGCTCGAGATTTCTTCGAATACTTAGCATCTTTTGATGCTTCAACCATTGCCTTAGCAATTCTTGTAATATCTTCATCTCTTAGAGGATTATGATCATTGGTAGAGGACCCGTGAAATGCAAAACCTAATCCTGGTAAACTTGGCTCAATTTTAACAGGAAGATTTGAACCGCCTAAGTCACCGAGAGGGCCTGGATGAACACCAGGAACTGCGAAAAACGCAGCTGGCTCATCATTTTTCTTAATTGATATCCAACTATTTCTAGTTTCAACTACTTGACATATTTCTCGTATAGCTTCCGTTAATCTACGACCATCGCCTGTAGAAAAATGATCAATAAAAGCCGCCATGTGTCTTGTTCCGCTTACACCTACTGCTTTTTTGTATGGCGAATCAACTAAGAAAAGATAAAAATGACTTGCAAAAACAAGAGAAACAGTTGCTAAAAGCCCAAAATTAAATGATGATGGAGAATCATCATACCAGAAAAAAAAGATACTGATAAATGGGGAAAATAAAGACAATGGTAAAGCCACTCTAGCCGGAGCACTTCCGTGTGTCCTCAATGTCAAATACCATAATCCTCCCATGCATCCAAAACCGAAAGCCAAACCCTCGTTAGCTAAATCATAAGAATATCCTATGAATGTTGTAATAATCATCAAAACTGAACCTGTGGCTCCAGCTTGAAGACCATATCTGAAAGGGTATCTTCCATCCCAGAGCCAAGAAATGTTAGTAACCAAATAAGAAGTTAAGAGTACTGGAATAGAGAAGGTAATCATACTGAAAACTGAATAATCTATGTTGGTTTCTGCTCTGCCTAACCAAAGGATACCGCTGAAAACCAATAAAGAAGTAGTAGAGAAAAATAGTATAAAACTAAACAGGCTAGTGGGTGTGTGGTAAAGAAAAGCTGATAATCTTGCAGGCGGCGGACTTATTTTATCTACTTTTAACTCAGGAGCCATTATTTTGAATGAATTGCGTTAGTTAAAACCGTCATTTCCTCTTTAAGGCTTTGAGAAGTTTCAACAAATGTACCTGTGACAACTATATCTGCACCTGCTGCGACAACCTTGCGCGCTGATTCTGGAGTACGTATTCCTCCACCAACAATTAGCGTAACATCTATTGATTCTCTTACTGCTTTGATAATATTTTCAGGAACTGGTTCAGAGGCTCCAGAACCTGCCTCGAGGTAAATATATTTCATACCTAAATATTGTCCTGCTAGAGCATGAGAAACCACTAAATCTGGCTGATCTCTTGGTAATGGTTGTGCCTGACCAACTCTTCCTGCGGTCATACCTGGGGCAACAACAAGATAAGCCATTGAGAGAGGTTCAAGACCTGTTTTTTTTACCCACGGAGCACTGGCTATTTGCTCCCCCACTAGAAATTGCCGACTTTCACTATTAAGAAGTGACATGAAAAAAATTGCATCTGCCTTTCCAGAAACTGATGAAGCGTGCGTTGGAAATAAAATTACAGGCATATGTGTAGTTTCTTTAATTGTTGCTACTGCTAAATCCACGTTTTCAAGACTTAGATCTGTAGAACCTCCGACCATAAAACCATCTGTGCCTGCTTCAGCTGTTTGCGTAGCTAAAGTTATCAGGTCTTCTGCACTAGTTTTTCCTGGATCTAAAAGCGTAAAATGCAACGGGCGCTCATTTCTTCGGCTGGCGATGTAATCTTGGACTTTCAACTCGTTAGCAATTAAAGTATCCCATTAAAAGAACAACCCATGACATTTCGCTTAAACTAATCCCATTCCATGTCAAAATCCATCTCTTCATCTTCTTCTTCAGAAGACTGGGATGGAACTGCTGTCAACGGCTCGGCTGCTACAGCTACAGGTTCTGCTGCTGCCACTACTGGCTCGGCTGCTACTGCTACAGATTCTGCTGCTGCCACTACTGGCTCGGCTGCTACTGCTACAGATTCTGCTGCTACTGCTACAGGTTCAGCTGCTACTGCTACAGGTTCAGCTGCTACTGCTACAGGTTCAGCTGCGGGTTCGGCCATTAGCGGATTTGGAGCTATATTTTCTAAAGCTTCTGCTATTTCATCGGCTGATGGAAAAGAAGGTAATCGACTTCCTGGTAAAAATTTAGTACCCATCTGAGGAACCATCTCGCCTCGAAGTCTCAAAACTGTATTTTTATTTATCTGAATATAAGAATCTGAATAATCTCCACTTCCGACAGAATTAGGATAAATCACAAACTCCCTTTTATGACGAACTGTTTTAGCGGGTCTTGGAGGCAATTTAAGATCTGTTGTTGAAAATTCTTCCGGAATATCTGTAAGCCCTACTGTTGATGGTAAAGCTGTGTAAAATTGAGGTTCGTCTTGGGCTGGTTTATTCTTTGGACGACGGCGTCTTTTCCTTGACTTCTTAGGCGATGTTGCAATAAAATAAGATAATATTGATAAAGAAACCATACACAATATTGCTCCTGTAATGTTGCTAATTATTTTTCCAGCTATCAAAAAGAAAACAAGGAAAAGAATTAGCAAAACCAAAGAAAGCTGAACTCCAATCGAACCGAAACTTAAACCGCCTTTATTTGATATTTTGGATTTGCGCTTTCTCCTATTTCTCTGATTAGGTGCCATCTGGATAACTTGTCAGAGTAGATAGAGTATAAGGATTTACCTGCGGGAAAGTCTTTTTGTAATGATGTCCTACGCAATTGAAATGATTAAAGTTGAATGTGACGGAGGCGTACATGAATTTTCATCTGAAACGACTGTTGGAAAAGTTATTAAAAAAGTGTATGGGAAAAAATCCGGTGCAATTGCTGCTTTAGTTAATGATGAGGAAAAAGATTTATCTCATTTGTTGTTAGAGGATTGCAGAATTGAATTAATAGATGCTAGCTCAAAAGAAGGTTCATATATAATAAGACATTCTTGCGCTCATCTTCTAGCACAAGCTGTCACTGAACTATTTCCCGATGCAAAACCCACAATAGGTCCTCCAATTGACGAGGGATTCTATTATGATTTTTACATGGATCCCATCGACGAAAATGATTTGAGAAAAATTGAAAAGTTGATGAAGAAAATAATCAAACAAAACATACCTATCCAAAGGGAGGAACACAATAATGATACTTTGAGAGAAATGTTTTCAGATAATCCATTCAAAATTGAAATAATGGATGAAAGAATTGGAGAAGAAGTAGGCTCATCCGCATATCGACAAGGTAAATTTGTTGATTTGTGCAGAGGTCCACACGTAGAGAGTACTGGAAAATTGAAGTGGTTTAAGCTAACAAATACAAGCCAGTCATTTTGGAGAGCCGATTCCTCAAAGGAAACTCTTGTACGAATTTACGGAATGTGCTATGCATCAAATGAGGAACTACAACGAAGGGAAGCTTTACTTCGTGAAGCTGCAAAAAGAAACCATCGAAAATTAGGAAAAGAGTTGCAATTATTTCACATTGATGAAATGGTTGGACAAGGGCTAATTCTTTGGACTCCTCGTGGAACAATTATAAGAAATGAATTGCAAAAATTCATTTCTGAACATTTAACTCGCCAGGGCTACAAGCAAATACATACGCCCCATATTGGAAAACTTGATCTTTACAAAACCTCAGGGCATTTCCCATACTATCAAGAAAGTCAATATCCACCTATCATAAAGCGTGATACACTACATAAATTATCTGAGGAAGGCTGCTCTTGTGGAGAATTATCAAATCTATTATCTGAGGGAAATATTGATGGATATATGCTAAAGCCTATGAACTGTCCGCACCACATTAGGATATTCGCTAGTCAGCCAAGATCGTACCGTGACCTTCCACTAAGATTAGCTGAATTCGGAACTGTTTACCGTTGGGAACAATCTGGTGAAATTTCAGGAATGACTCGTGTAAGAGGGTTTACTCAAGACGATGCTCACTTATTTGTAACCGAAGAGCAAATTGAAGATGAACTATTAGGATGTATAGAATTAGTTAAAGTAATTTTTGGAACACTTGGGATGAAGGATTATAGAGTTAGAATCGGACTCCGTGACCCTAATTCTGACAAATATGTTGGCAACTCTAAAAAATGGGATAAGGCAGAGGCCGCATGCCGAAACGCAGCTACCTCACTGGGCGTTGATTTTGAGGAGGAGGAAGGAGAAGCTGCATTTTATGGCCCTAAAATTGACTTTGTAGTAAAAGATGTTCTAGGTAGAGAATGGCAGTTAGGAACTGTTCAAGTTGACTATAACCTACCAGAAAGATTCAAACTTGCCTACACTGGTTCTGATGGAGTAAAGCACCAACCTGTAATGATTCATCGAGCACCCTTTGGATCTATGGAAAGGTTTTGCGGAGTTCTTATTGAGCACTTTAATGGAATGTTTCCAACTTGGCTTTCGCCTACACAAGTACACATTCTAACAATTTCTGAAAAGCACAAGGCTTATGCCCAGGAAATAGCTAAATCATTAGAAAAATTAAACGTTCGTATAGAAATTGATACTGGAGATGACACTATTGGGAAAAAACTTCGTAATCACAGGAGTATGAGACCTGCATATCTTATGATTCTTGGAGATGAAGAATGTGATAAAGGGACTGTTTCATATTTAGGTCCAGATAGAGAACGGAAAAATGGCATACCTCTAAAAACATTTATAACAAATATAACTTCAGAGATAAATTCAAAAGAATAAGCATTTAAGCCTAATGGCGCCGAGGGAGGGATTTGAACCCCCGAGGGAAATTTCCCACCGGCTTTCAAGGCCGGCGCTATACCGGGCTAAGCGACCTCGGCTTCATAAAAAAAGAGATCAGCCCAATTATAGTTGGGCTGACCATTTTTGACTCTTTAAGTAAATCGATTTTACTTTCGACCGCGAGCCATCTCGGACCTAGCTACATCTCCATCCTTGTCAATGTAGTATAGGAATTTATCTTCTCTTGTGACTCCTGCGTCTGCGACCTTTTCTGGTCCGCCGCCGGTTTTCTTACCGCCGCGTGCCATTTTTGTTCGCCATACATGTCCATCTTTTCCTAAGTAGTATAGGTAGCCTGCTTCTTTTGTTACTCCTGTCTTGTTAACTTTTTCAGCCATAGTTTAACACCATTTGTCGAGAAAGTGCAGTGTATATATACTTATCCTGTAAGCATCGTCGATAAAATATAGATAGATATGTTTATAATGAAGGCGCTAAAATAACAATTATGGACATGTCCACAGATTTTAGCAACGAAATGTTAATGGACTACTTTGTATCAATGTTTGTTGTAGGTGTTGGAGTAGCTCTAATAGCTACTGGCTTATTCACATCGTACTTTGGTGCTGGTAAATCTCAGAAAATAGGATTTGGTCTATTATTTTTAGGAATAGCAATAATAGCTTTCTTTATGGTAGGATATCCACTTGAAGAAGATACCTTAATTGAAGCATTAGTTTCAGGACTTGCTGCTCTTGCCGGAATGATTCTTGGAATGTTTATCATTCTATTTGTTCTTATGAAAGTAGATACTGTAGATGATTTAGAAGATTTAGATTTAGAAGATCTAGAAGACTTAGATTTAGATGAAGAACTTAAGAAATTAGAAAAAGAGTTAAATGCTGAATCAAATGATTCTGCGGAGGAGGAAGAATAATGGCTGAAACATCCGATATTGCAATTTCTATGTTGATGGTGGGTGCATCACTATCAATGCTGCTAATGGGGCTCTTAATATCGTACTATGGAAGTAGCAAGACCAGAAATGTTGGATTAATATTTTTAATAGTCGGCGCCGCTCTAATATATTACGTAACTACTATGGCATATGATACTGTTGTATTCATGAATTCTATCCTTGCATTCGTAGGTGGAATGATCGGCGGAATCGTAGGAATTATTATTTTCCTAATTGCAATAATTAAATCGTAATTAATCAACATTACTCTAAAATAGAATAGCGATGCCTAAGCTCTGTGAAGTCGGAAGATAATCTTTGGGACACGGGTAAAGACGACGATGAGGTAAGTTTAGCTAGTGACGATAATTCAACCATAGATTTATCTGAAATTTCACCAGAAAAAAATGATGAAGAGATAAATCTTGAAGTGCCTAAACAAATTGAGGAAAAAGACGAAGATTGGGCAATTCCTATAGCTGAAGATGTCGAAGGCTTAAATCTGAAAGCAATTGGAGTAGTGGGGACAGTTGTTATTCTTCTACTAACCGGAACTATTTTTGTATTGTTAAATGAAACTAGTACTGAAATTGATGTACCTAATGAAAAATATGATGAACAAATAAACTATAATGTAAACGGATTTCTGAATTTTGATAGTAACTTGGATGTGCCTATTCCATTCGGATTTTTCGACGAAGATATTGTTATTAATAACTTAGATGTTACTTTTCAAGGCGACTTGACGCTAGGTATTGACGGGCCAAAACATATTATCAAAACTGGCCACGGCGAGACTAAAAGTTCTGTTTTTCGCAAATATATTGAGCAAAACCTAGACGACGTAGATGGAACTATCACAGAAGAAGGATCTGAACCAGCTGAACTAAAAAATTCTAAGATTATTAGTAAACAGGATCAATACGTAGACAGCAGCTCGTTGAATATAATAAGATCAGATATCGAATCAAATGCCTCAACCGCAAAGATATCTGGAATAGGTCAGAGATGGGCATGGCAAAGTGCGACTGATTGGATACCACGTCAACACAGTAGCGGTATACTACCGCACGGAAATGCTTACATTGGAAAAACCTTAACAGAAGGCGATAGTGGAACATTATATGAGAGTGGCATTCAATTTACTACAAAAGTAACCGAAGGCAAAAAGATAAAAGATTATGAAACTGTAAAAATACAAGTGATGACGTCTTATATCTCTGACTCTTTACTTGGTTATGAGTATCAATACAGCTATACATTTTCTTTTTATATGTCCGACAAAAGCAGTTTACCTCTGAAATTTGAAATGAGACTAACATCAGAAGCTAAGTCTCCCGGATCTCAACTATATTCAATTGATTTGAAATATACTGCTACTGCTCAGGACATATTTGAAGGAAACGAATTTGTACCTACAAAAAATTACGAATCTATTTCATCAAACAGCCAAGGTGAGTTCTTGGATTGGGACGAAGGTGCGCCTGCATTTGGCACATCCTGTGATGTTAATTCACAATTAAATGATAACTTTAACCTTCAAACAGGAATCAGTGCAGCTAGGAGTAATTTTTCTTCATTTGATAATTATATTAGAGATCAAGAAGCAAAAAAAGAGAACGCTTTTGTGATTGAAGCTAATTACAGTGCTAGTGATGGATACAGGTGGAATTTTACAATGGCACATAGCAATGAGCAGTCCGAAAAAGTTGACGGATGGAATTTAGATTATCGTAAAAACAAAGACAATCACTCTGTTTTTGTCAATGGTACTGAAGAAGAATTAGATAATCCAATTCTCAAAATGGAAGAAATAAAAACTCCATTAACTGTTTGTTCAGCTGAAAGTATAATGACAAGCTTCGATGAAATTGCTAATTGGGCTGTTGATAAAAATACTAACAATGTTAATTATGAGGCTACAACTTTAATTTTAGGTCAAAATTTAATATCTGAACAAAGTTTGTCGTCACCTACTTCAATATTAGATTTTGGAAATTTGGATCTTATCAGTGCAATCTCAGATTTAAACTCTGGTAATTTAAATTTTAATGATTATTCAAATAACATTGATGTAGATACAGCTGGAAGTTATGCTTATTTCCTAGACCGAAACGGGGGAAATGATTCTCTGGGTTATGACTATCAAGAGGTGGCTGGAATCGATGCAAAAAACGGGCTTGTAATGTTTAATCTGCAGTCTCGAAGCGCGCTTTAACCAATATAATTGACATCAACTCTTTCTTCAACTTCAGTTTCGTTCTCTTTCAATTGACTTGTGATATTATCAACTTGTTTGGCTCTTTTTTCGAGCTCTTCTAAATCTATTTCAATATTTAGTAATTTCTGAAGTGATTTCAAAACTACACTTGCAGATTTAGGATCAACCATGTAACCGCTTGTTTCTCCCATTAAGCATCCACCTTGAATACCCTGAAGCTTACCTAAGCCTAGCAATAACCCTGAAGCTCCCACTATTCCAGCTCCCGGCTCCCCTTCTATAAATTCAACACCTGCAGATTTAAACAAAGTAACCATTTCTTCGGATGTCGCTGCACCTAATACTCGAGGCTCTGGGACCAACTTTCCTAGGCCATAACCGCCAAGTGTGTAAATACTAGATACGCCCATTTCTTTAACTAATGAAATTAACTGATTACATAACTCATATTGACCTGAGGAGTCCATTCCTTGATATTCTCCAACCAAGAACAGTAAATCTCTATTCTTTCCCTTGCCTTTATGATAATAAAGTTCGTTGTTAACTAATTTAACAACACCATCGTCGTCAATTAGGACTTGAGGTGGGAAATGGGAAGAATATATCTCTGTACACTTCTTAGCTTTAAGTTCTTCAATTAAGTGCATTGCAGCTAATTTACCTACATTACCAACTCCTGGTAAACCTTCAAGAAGTATTGCGTCTTTTAATTTAATTTCCTTAATTTTGACTATTTCAGTAAAACTCAATTAAATTTCTCCTTCAACATTCTTCGGTATTTACCATACTTATCCTCCGGTGAAAATTTAGGAGGTAGAGGATTAGAGGTTTGACTTTGACATCCTGCACAAAATTTTTCTAATGTAAATATACCGCAGCTTTTACACTGGTAGATTGAAGATCGCATTATGCCCTCTCAAAAGAACCCATACCACCCTCTTTCTTGAGGATATTCAAAACCGTATCAACTGCAGATTTTAGCTCTTCTTCTGCCTGTTTATAATTAGGAGCCTTAACCAGTACTCGATAATTTGGAGCACCATCAGAGGTGATAGTTAATTTGCTATCATCATGGATTGCTTGTGGACCCATCAATGACGCTTTAATGCCTTCAACGCCATCTTCCTTATCTGATGTTAAGCTTAGCATACCTCCAATTGTAACAAATGGTGGCGTAACATTTTCAATTCCCACTTTAATAAATTCAGAAACCCACTTACCTTTCCAAGCTTTCTTGAAGCCTTCGCTGTTTATGACCGATTCTTCAAATGCTCTGTATAGACTTTCGTAATTATTTACTAAATCATCTCTAACTTCCTTACGTAAGTCGTCGTAGTTTAATTTTGTATTTTTTGCTACAAGTTCAAGCAATTTAGATGCTCGTTGCTCATTTTTCCACTCTCTAATTTTTTCTTTTTTCCTGTGGCCTGAAACCTGTCTAACAGAAGCGTCGATAATCTTGCTGCCTTTCTTTACCTTTGTAACTTTAGCAACAACCATTTGGCCTTCGCGAATAAAGTCACGAATATACTTTACCCAACCTGATGCTACTTCTGAAATGTGAACAAAGGCTTTCTGATCTGGAAATTCTAGTAAGTCTAAAGTTGCCCCGAAATCTTTTACTTCAATAACACGTCCAATAATGTAGTCGCCGTCTTCAGGTACGTCCAAAGGACTCACTCAAGCTCCTCTAAAATTTCTCCAAGAATTTTTGCTTTTCCTCCAGTAGGAAGAGCTATTGTTGAACCTGTAACTGGATCTTTAATTACAGTATCACACTTATCAAAAATTACAACCGTGTAATCACTGTCTGGACTTTTTACTTTAAGAAATTTACTTTTTGCCATATTTACTCCGTTAACTCAAACTTTTTTGCTCTAAAATTTTTCTTATGATGTGCTTTACCGGTCTCAGTACATCTATATCTAACATAAACTCTCTTTGTAGGCTTCTCACGCCCTTCCGGTTTGGGCCTAGGAAAACCACCGTATCCTGATGTTACACTTCTGAACTTCCTTTGCCCTCTTGCCAATTCAGAAGCTCTTTTCTTCTTAACTACTTCAATTTCATGAAGTGTATGCTTTTTTGCATAAGGGCTGTACATCTTAACTTTTCGTGGTATTTTCATGATACCTTAGTCCTCAGGAAACGCTCCGAGCCAAAGGGTTTAATAAAGCTAATCCAAAAAATCAATTCAATGCTTTGATTTCTTTGTGCTTAAATCCAAAAAGAGCTTGCATCAATGCTAAAGGAAGCTTAAACCAAAAATTTCTAGTTGCTTTACCTTTGTATTCTCCCCTTGTCAAATCCGCCAACATACCAAAAAGAGCTGGTGTCTTACCTAGAGCAAAACCAACTTTCATGAAAAATGGCTTGTAAATTTTATGCTTTGTGGTAGCTGCCCTATACATATCTCTGCTGTAATGCGAGCGCCAATATTGCTCAAATAAAGTAGGATCTCCTTTAGAGATGGCTTTAGCTGCAAGCCTCCCGCCCAGTGCACAGTGATTAAGTCCCTCGCCATGTATTGGGTTTACATGACCTGCTGCGTCACCGCACAAAACCCAATTAGAACCAGAGACAGGCTCATCGAACAGTTTAGGATCATTATATGAAGGAATGACTGAACCAAATTTTTTACAATCTACAACTTCCCCAGTCTCTTTTAGCTTCCACTTTCCATTACGTACAAATTCTCCTGGCCACCTTTCTGCAAGTAGCTTGTCTAGAGCTTCGCGCATGCCTGGAGTTCCGGAATTGTAACAATAACCTATATTGTAATGGTCACTTTTGGGAAAAACCCAAAGATAACCCTCTTCGCCAGGTATAGCTCCTACTATAAATTCCACATCATTTTCATCAGGCTTGATTCCCAAATAATAACCTGCAGCTGCAAAAAGATGCTCGCGAGGTATTCTTTCCATAAAATACTTTCGGGTAAAACCATTAACTCCATCTGCTCCAATTATATATTTAGCTTTATATCTTCCATTAATTGACCAAACATTATCAACTAATTCTAGCGATTTAACTCTTTCAATTACGTGCCCAGCACCTGCTTCTTTAGCTCTGTTAAATAAATAAAAATCCCAGTCATCTCTTCTGATTAATTTCCCCTTATTGACTGGAATCTTCAATTTTGTTTTACCATAAGAAAAAGAAATCGATGTCATCTCACATTCTATTGCTTCATCCGGTGCGTCCATCCATTCTATTCCTTTAACAGGTAAACCTCCACCACAAGCTTTCCTTCTGGGGTGCGCGTGATCAAATAATAGAACTGACATACCCCTTTCAGCAGCCTCACGAGCTGCTGAGGAACCTGCTGGACCTCCACCTACAACTGCAACATCTACAATTTCCACAATATACTATCTCGAATGCTCTAAATTAAGGTTTACGACTCCGTTTGAATTTTGGAATAAAGTAATTGGCTTTTATTTCCTTCAATAGAATTGAAAATACAACCCTGAATGATTAAATCTTTTTGACCTAATCTTGAAACTACATAAATTACTCTAGGCTCTTCAAAGTCTAGAATAGAAAATAAAGAATCGTCTAAGTTTAAGAGATTTAATGATGCTGTACCGTTACTATGAACGTCAAATGATTTAAAATCAAAGCCTCTCCCTTCAATAAATATTCTGTGTGTACTGCCTAAAAAACTAAAAAGTGGCATTTCATCTCCAAGATTTACTGAAGCCATATTATCTTACTTTAACTGTATTTATAGAACTTATGATAATTTTAAGTGAGAATTAATTTTAATAAAAGCTGGACCCCACTTAAAAATTGACATTATTTCTTCCGCGTGTAAATTTTGTCCACAAATTAACAAGGCTGAAGCAATCGCCTCTGCGGTTGTTAATTTACCTGCCTTACCCGAATTTACAGGATTAGCTGGAATAACTGAAGGTAATGATCTGGGTTCTAATCCCATTAATCTTAATCGAGAAAATGTTTCTGGAGCTTTATTCCAGGAACAATCAACTCCTATAATTCCTCCCACTTCTGCAAGAGGAATATCCTCATTACTAAGCTCATTGCTTGAGAACGGATCTAAAACTATTCCCATCGGAGGCAATGTTTTAAAACTTGAATGATTGTCGGAAAGATTAAATTTTTCTAACCTTTTTGCAGTGCATTTTTTAGGATCATCTTGATCAAAACAGAGAATTCTAATGCTATAGGACATGTAATGAAAAATCAACTGGTAAGGAAGACATGGTTAAACTCCCCAGACTTATGAAGTCTGCCTTTTTAGCATAGCTTGCTATATTTTCAATAGTAACGCCGCCTGAAATTTCTATTTCTATATCAGATATCTCTCTCAATTTTCTGATTGTGGCTGTTGCTTCATCAGGAGAGAAATTATCGAGCATGACTCTGTCAGCCCCGTTTTTAGCTATTTCAATTGCTTGCTGTTCATTATCGGCCTCAACCTCAACCATTAAATTTGGATATTTGCTCCTAGAAATTTCAATTGATTTTTTAATATTTTTGGACAACTTAAGATGATTATCCTTTATGAGTATTGCATCATCTAGCCGCATGCGATGAGTTGCTCCACCCCCGTGAACCACAGCCCTTTTTTCTATATCTCTGAGTCCTGGAAGAGTTTTCCTTGTAGCTAAAATTTCTACGTTAGGATTTACTTTCTTTGCTATTCTTACTATTTTATTAGTATGAGTTGAAATTCCGCTAAGATGACTTAATATGTTTAACAAAAGGCGTTCTGTTGCTAAAATATCATGAGATTTACCTTCTAATGAAAAAATTAAAGGAGAAACGATTGTATCTCCATCTTCGTATTCTGTTGTAAAATTTATGGAATGCTGTTTAAGAAGTATTTTGCAAATACGTAAGCCCGAGATTACACCTGGGCCTCCAGTTACTTTGGCATTGCAGAACTCATTATTTACTACTGCTAGTGATGTAACGTCACCTTTGCCCAAATCCTCTGCAAACCACTCGACTAGTTTATCTTGCATTGCGTCTAATGCTTAGAATGTTGTTTTAAGCTCTTCTACGTAAAACTACTAAAGTAGTTAATGCCAGTAGTGAAGCAACCAGTCCAAAGCCTGGTGTTGAATCGCCGTCGTCCGATTCAATTTCTTCAACTTCGACTTCTCCGCCACCAGAAGTTTCTT
>Ga0208624_1000192_pt1 | contig 31923 bp, 23 predicted proteins | sample Knorr_S23_td_DCM_FD_185607 | JGI IMG/M metagenome (GOLD analysis project Ga0208624, IMG submission 185607) | Marine microbial communities from Southern Atlantic Ocean transect - Knorr_S23_td_DCM_ad_71m_LV_A (SPAdes) (version 2) | ecosystem: Environmental > Aquatic > Marine > Oceanic | place... | reverse complement strand
GAGATTGATTTGGTGCGGTTGCAGGAAATTCAATCCACGGTCACCGCCGACTTGGAGCGGATTCAGCAACTGCTTGATGAACGCGAGTTAGCCCGCTCTAGGGAAGATTAGAAATACGGTTTTGATGAAAGCCTTCGCCCTCATTTTATTCACCTTGAGCCTCGGAATGCTGACTGGTTGCGTTGGTTATGTGGCCGGGCCCACCAATGGTCTGCCGGCCGGCGCGCAGTCCGTGCGCGTGGAATTCTTCAAGAACGAAACCTTGGAGCCACGTCTGGTGGTGGCCGTGAACCGCGCCCTCAAGCGGAATTTACAACAGGATGGCACCTACGCATTGGAGACCCAAGGCAACGCGGATCTGGTGGTCACCGGTGAATTGACGGAGTTTCTTCGGAACGGCGTGAGCTATACGCCCGGCGATTCGCTGACGGTGAAGGATTACAGCATGTCGCTTACGGCCCACATCAAGGTCACTCGCCCAGGCACGGGCGAAGTGGTGTACGAAGGCGAAATCACCGGCAACAGCACGGTGCGCGTGGGGAACGACCTCACCGCCGGCCAACGTCAGGCCGTGCCGATTATTGCCGATCATTTGGCGCGTCAGGCCACTTCCCTCATTGTGGATGGCAAATGGCCTGAAGCCGCCGCGGCTGCGCCATAAAATAGTTGCTCCCACCGTGACCTTGGCGGACACTCGCGCTCATGAAAGCTGCATCCGCCACACTCCTTTCACTTCTTTTCCTGCAAACCACCTTCGCCGGCGATTGGTCTCAATGGCGTGGCGAACAACGGGATGGATTCGCCCAAGACGAAAAGCCGCTGAATGCGCTGACTGCCAAGCCTAAGCAAATGTGGCAGGTGCCCGCAGGCAAAGGGCAGGGCGGCTTGATTCTTTCCCAAGGCCGCCTTGTGATGTGCCACGAGACCGTGGTGGGAGGGAAACCTATGGAGACAGCCGCCGTCATCGACACCACCACCGGCAAGACCCTTTGGCAGACGCCCTACTCCGAGTCTTGGCAATACACCAACGTCTACGGCCCGGGCCCGCGTACTGCGCCGATGATTGATGGCGATTTGTTGTTTTGCCAAAGCGCCACCGGCGTGCTCGCCTGCATTTCCTTGAAGTCCGGTAAGTTGATTTGGAGCAAGCAATACTCCAAGGATTACGGTGCCAAATGGTTCGGGGGCAATGCTCCGGGGAGCAGTGGCACAGCCGCCAGCCGGCACGGCAACAACGGCGCGCCCGTGACCGATGCCAAGCACATCTACGCCGCGGCCGGCGGACACGAAGGCGCCAGTCTCGTGTGTCTGGAGAAAGCGAATGGCAAGCTCGTTTGGAAAAGCGGCAACGACTATGCCGCGTACGCCGGCCTCATGCTCGGCAAGCTCGCCGGAGTAGAGCAGGTCGTCTACGTCACCGCCGCCAATATGAAAGGTTACCGCGCGGTTGACGGCAAGGAACTCTGGAGTGTGCCGGTGAAAACCGGTGCCGCCCGCAATATCGTGACGCCGATTCTTCAAGGCGACACGGTTACCGTGGCCAGCCACACCGTCGGCACCTTTCAAGTGCGTATACGGAACAGCGGCGACGGCCAGATTGCGGGGCCGGTTTGGAGCAATAAGGATGTGAAAATCAACATCACCACGCCCGTGCTTAAGGATGGTTACCTCTACGGTCTTGGCACCTCGCGCGGTAAGAATTCCGATTTTGTATGTCTCAATCACAAAACCGGTGAACTGGTTTGGAGCAAAGGCGGCTATGATGATTACGCTTCGGTGATCGGTCTCGGAGACGCTCTGCTCGTCCATGGCTCCCGCGGAGCGGTGACCCTGCTCAAGGCCACTCCCAAGGCCTACACTGAGCTCGGCCGCATCGACGCGGCCAGTCAACTGACCTGGAATTTCCCCGTGTATTCCAACGGCGTTCTGTATCTCAAAGATGGATTGCGTGATGGCGGCAATAAACTCACTGCATTGAAGTTGCAATAGCTTCAGTTTGCCCGCTTCATGAATTTAACCGAGCAATATCTCGAAGCCCAAGCCGCCGCCAGTGAGCAGGTGGATGTGCCGACGATGGTGAATTACATCATTCAGGATTCATTGCATCGCGGTGCCAGCGACATCCACATTGAACCTTGGGAAGACATGGTTGGCGTGCGGGTGCGCGTCAATGGTGTGCTCCAATGGCTGGTGGGTATCCCATCGGACCATCATCCTAACATCTGTGGCCGCTTCAAGGTGATGGCTAATCTGGAGAGTCATACCACCGGCTTACCGCAGGATGGTAAGGCCGCGCCAGAGGAATTTGGCGGCGTTCAATTACGTGTCTCTATTTTCCCAACGGTCTTTGGGGAGAAAATCGTCTGCCGCGTGTTTAACCCTAACTCCAAGGTCTTTGATATCTCTAAGCTCGGATTCGATGATGCGACATTGGAAAGATTTAAGGAACTAGCCGCCAAACCCACCGGGTTGATGCTACTCACCGGCCCGACTGGTTCCGGTAAAACCACGGCCATCTATGCAGCCATCGGCTATCTTCTGGAAAAGCACGGCAACGCCGTGGCAATTTCGTCTGTGGAAGATCCTGTAGAGCAAAATCTCGATTGGGTAAATCAATCCTCGCTTAACCCAGCCCGTGGGTACACTTACCCGGCTGCTCTGCGCTCGCTGATGCGGCAGGATCCCGAGATCATTATGGTGGGTGAGATTCGCGACGAGGAAACTGCCGAGATTGCCATCAACGCCGGAATGACTGGTCACCTTGTGATCAGCACTCTGCACGCGAATACCACCTCCGGCACGTTCGCGCGACTGATCAACATGGATATCGAGCCATTCCTACTAGCCTCCACCATTATTGGTGTATTGGGCGTACGCTTGCTGCGCACCAACTGCATGCATTGCGCTGGTCCCTACACACCAGAACCGGCCCCGCTCGAGCAACTCCGTCAATTCGAAGGTGATGAGTACTTACAGGCTATGCTTGATCAACAGGGCTTTTATCGTGGCGCAGGCTGTTCAGCCTGTGGCGATACCGGGTTCAGCGGACGAACCTCCATCAACGAGCTGCTTGTCTGCACCGAGCCGGTGCGCGAAGCCGTGATGCAGAAACGAGCTTCGCGTGAAATTCAGGCCCTCGCCGTGCAGGACGGCATGCGCACTTTGTGGGATAGCGGCTTGCAACTCGTGGTCGATCGCAAAACCACATTGGAGGAAACCCTCCAGAAGGTGGCGGCGGATCAGGTTTAGGGCGGTCTGTTTGTCGGTGTGGTGGGATAGCGGGCGATTGTTGCGCCAATGCGGCGTGACCGCCGAGGGGTTCTGGTGGGATTGAGGATTGATCTTCGACAGTATCCGCCGGCGTGTTCGGCGGTGCCGCCCAGCCTTCGTTGGCGGGCTTGCGCATGCCGGAGTTTCGCTGGGAGGGTTAGCGATGTTCGCCGGCCAGAACGTCGCGGGGTTTCAGATCGAGATCGAAGGGCTCCAGTGGCATGGGGCGGTCGTGATCCAGATACTCTTCGCACACGGTAAATAATTCGTCGGCGGTCGTGACGCGGCGGATGCGGTGCAGGAAATCGCCGGTGGGCTCGATGCCGATGGCGATGTAGTTGAAATACTTTTTCATTTTCTGCACATAGGCACGGTCCTTGAGGCTGGGTGGGCGCACGGTTTCGAACAGGTCGCGCAGATACTGCAACACATCATGGCCGACGGGCATGAACGGGGTTTCTCCGGCCAGCGACTGGCGGATTTGGTGGAAGAGCCAAGGATTGCGGATGGCGCCGCGACCGATCATTAGGCCGGCGGCGCGGGTATCGGTCAGGACTTCGGCGGCTTTGGTGGCGGAATAGACGTTGCCATTGGCGAGTATGGGGCAGGGTAGGGTGTCGACGGCGCGGGCGATGTAATCGTAGTGTACGCCGCTACGATAGCCTTCGCGGACGGTGCGGCCGTGCACAGTGAGCAGATCGATTTGATGACGCTCGAAGATCGGGAGGAGTTCGGCAAACACGCCGGGATCATCGAAGCCAATGCGAGTCTTGACGGTGAACGGAATTTGCACGGCCTCGCGCAGCGCTCCGAGGATGGAATCCACCCGGTCGGGTTCGCGCAGAAGACCGCCGCCGGCGCATTTCTTGTAAACCACCGGAGCCGGGCAGCCGAGATTCAGATCGATGGCGGCGACCGGATGCTGCTGGAGTTCTTGCGCTGCGGCGACCAATGACGGAATGTGGTTGCCGATCATTTGGGCCACGGCTGGTTTGCCGGTGGGGTTGTGCGTGATGGACTTGAGGATGGGGCGCTCCAGCTTGAAGCCTTCGCGGATTCGGAAATACTCGGTGTAGTACAGGTCCGGTCCGCCGTAGCGCGCCATGAGCTTCCAGAATGGCAGATCGGTGACATCCTGCATGGGTGCCAGCGCGGTGCAGGGTGTGCTGGTGAGAGTCTCCTGAAATGCTTCGGCGGAGGTCACGGTGTAATTTTCGCTTTGCTTGGGCAGCCGCTCTCGCTACCTTACGCCCCTCACGGTTGTCCCGTGGTGTAATGGTAGCACAGGGGTTTTTGGTACCTCTAGTTGGGGTTCGAGTCCCTGCGGGACAACCATTTTTCCCTTCGCCGCCGCGGCTTAATCCTCGCTGAACAGGAATTCCAAATCCGTCTTGTCGAGGCTCTTGGCAAACCCTTCCTCGCCGAGCACGTCGGAGATAGTTTGGCGTTTGTCCTGTTGGAGGTTCCAAATTTTCTCCTCAACCGTGCCGGGGGCAATAAGCTTGTAGGCGTTCACCGTTTTGGTTTGGCCAATGCGGTGGGTCCGGTCGATGGCCTGCGCTTCCACGGCGGGGTTCCACCATGGATCGTAGAGCACCACGTAACTGGCGGTGGTGAGGTTCAGGCCCGTGCCGGCCGCGCGGAGGCTGAGCAGGAACACGCCGGCTCCTTCGGATTCCTGGAAGGCATTGACGACTTCTTGCCGGTCCTTGGTTTCGCCGGTGAGCATGTGCGTGGGAATCTCTCGTGTGCCGCAATCCTTTTCCAGAATCTTGAGCATCTGCACAAATTGGCTGAACACGAGCACCTTTTCGCCCTGCGCCACCAGCGGCTCGAGCAGATCGAACAACGCCTCGGTTTTGCCGGAGGCATAATCGCTGCCCACCAGTGTGGGGTGACAGCAAATCTGGCGCAGGCGCGTCAACGCTGCGAGCACCTGCATGCGGCTCTTAGCCACGCCCTTGGTCTGGATGGTTTCCATGACCTTCTCGCGGCTGCGACGTAACTCGGCGAGGTAGAGCTTGCGCTGGTCCTTGCCTAGTTCGCAATCGTGCCGTTGCTCGATGCGGTCGGGTAGATCCTTGGCCACCTGCTTTTTCACGCGGCGCAACAGGATGGGGCGCAGGCGCGAGGACAGGCGCTTGCGTGCGATGCGGCGATTGGCCACGGCCTCTTCGCTGTCGCCGCCACCGGGATCGTACATTTCATGGAAATGTTTCTCGTCGCCGAGATAGCCCGGCTGCACGAAATCCACAATGCTCCAAAGATCGAGCAGCCGGTTCTCCAGCGGGGTGCCGGTGAGGGCTAGCCGAATCTTGCACTTTAGCTGCTTCACCGACTGCGTCACCTGCGCGCCGGGGTTCTTAATGAACTGCGCTTCGTCCAGCACGATGGCGTTGAACTTGTACGTCTGCAAATCCTCCAGATCGCGGCGGAGCAGGGAGTAGTTGGTGACCACAATATCGTGATCGGGAATCTTCTTGCGCAAGCGATGCCGCGCCGCGCCGCTTTCTAGCACCAGTACCGACATGTCGGGCGTAAACTTCGCGGCTTCCCGGCGCCAGTTGTGCATCACCGATGCCGGGCAGATCACCAACGACGGATTGGATTTGCCGCGTTTCTTCTGCTTCTTGAGCCAGGAAAGATAGGTGAGTGTCTGGAGCGTTTTGCCCAGACCCATATCGTCGGCCAGAATCCCACCCAGCCCCATGCTCTTGAGGTGGCACAGGAAATCAAAGCCCTGCTGCTGGTATGGACGCAACTCGGCTTGAATGTTGTTCGGAATGCTTGTGGCTGGAATGCCCTCAAAGGTATCAATACGCGACCGCAGTTTCTGCGCCTGCTTGGAGTCGCCGAACATCGCCAGCGAATCCTCGCCCAAGTGCGCGGCCTGTTCCATGGCAATCTTCTGCGTGCCCGGATCGAGGCCGTCTAGGCCGAGGTCGGCCATGGCTTCCTGCGCCTGTTGCGTGGCGTTTTCGTCCAGTTGCACCCAGCCTTTGTTGGGCAGTTTGACAAACCGGCCGGTCGCCTGCGCGAGGCTTGCCAAATCCTTCTTGGTCAGCTTCAGCCCTTCCTCTTCCCACTCGGCCGAAACGGACAACCAATCAATGCCGCTGCCTTTCACCACCAACTTCGGCTTAAGGCGCTTGGGCTTGAGGAACAGGCGCTGGAAGGAATCGTTGCCCAGAAATTCTGCATCTTCCGGGCGATCATCCCAGACGCTGGCGAGCACTTGCAGAAAGTTTTCGTTCGCATCCCCAATCCACAAACCGGGCTCCGGCGTGAACCAATCCAACTGGCGCAGCCAATTCACTGCGGGATCCAGGCGATCATCCTCCAGCACTTGCGGTCGCTTGGCTTTGCGGCGGCCAGTGGTGATGATCTTCCATTCGTGTCCGGTCCATTCCCATTGGCTGGCGTCCTTGGCCTTGGCCTGCAAACGCAGTTCCAGCCGGTCTCCGTGCAGCTCAAACACAAACCGCGGCTGCGCCTCCAACGAATCGCACAACTTGCTCCAATCCACCCCTTCGCTGTGATGAGACCGCCGCAGCTCGGTGATAAAGCGTGTGCTCAGCTTGGTGATGGGCGCACGCGGATTGGCAACCCACTTGGTGAGCAGCTTGGCCGGCGGGCTGTTACGCAGGAAATAAAATGTGCTATTCCAAAGTACCAAAGTCGGCCGGCCGGCAAAGAACACCGCCTCCTGCATGGGCGCCTCTGTGCCGTCGGGGAGGAGGAGCTGATGTGTGAAGGCCAGCTCGGCTGTGCCATTGCGCAGGCTGGGTGATAGCTCCGTGAGCTGCCCGAGAAAACGGTGTTGCGGCGCATCCAGCTCCGGTAGCAAGCGGGATTCCTCACCCCAATGAGCGAGCCATTGGAGGAGTTGCGGGCCGGACAAAAACAGATCGCCCGTGCCGGCTTCCTCTCCGAATTGAGCGGTGGCCCACTCGATGAATTCCCAGTCCGCGGCGTTAAACTGTTCCTTTTCCGAGGACCCTTTGGCGATCACTTTGGCCAATTGCGCGAGTGACTTCCTATGATTGCCGCTGGCGGTCTGGACATAAAATTCAATCTTCAGCAGGTGCAGACTGGAATCCGTATCCTCCGATTCGGCCGTGGCCACTGCGGCCACCGTAGCCAGCTCGGGCGCGGCTTTCTGGGCCTTGGCTGGCTGCTTGGTCTTCGCGGCGGTTGCCGGATCGGCCAGCCATTTGGCCAACTGCTTGGCCGGTGGGCAGTTGCGCAGGAAATAAAAAGTGTTGTTCCAAAGTACCAGCGTTGGGCGGCCAGTGAAAAACACGGCGTCCTGCACCGGCACCTTGTGGCCCTCGGGTAGAGTCAGCTGGCGTTGGTCGCGGCCTTTGGCTTCAGTGAGTTCCGCCAGTTGGCCGAGGAATTGGTGATGCGCTTTGTTTACCGCCGGTTGCAGGCGGGATTCATCGCCCCAATGGGCGAGCCATTGCAGGAGTTGTTGGCCGGAGAGGAAGAGATCGCCCTTGCCGGCATCGGCAGCGAAATTCTCAGTCACCCATTCAATGAATTCCCAGTCGTTTGGCGGGAATAATTCTTTCTCATGAGCGGCGCGCACGGTGAGGTCCACGAGGTTCGACAGTGATTTCTTGCGATCACCGGTGCGCGGGCGGCGGATGATGAATTCAATTTTCAGCCGATGCAGGTTGCAGCCGGCACGCTCAGGCACCGGCGTGGCCACGGCGCGAATGGACGCGCGCGGGGCATCGAGGTGATTCGGCGCGGGGGGGAACATCCAGTTCTCCAGTTCAGTGAACACCGCCCTTTCTCTTTCGGCCTTTTCAATTTCATTGAACCGCTTGAGGTTCGCGTGCTCGGATAATTCCGAGGGCATTTGCCGGCCGGTTCGCAGGAACACAATCGACAAGGCTTCGAGCCGTTTCTTGCCCTTGACCGCCACCACATCCTTCCACCAATCGTCGCCGGGGAAATCCTTGCGGCTGAGCTTGAGTTTGTTGAAGTAATCCTCGAGCAGAATCCAAGCGCGCTGGGAATCCTTGCAGGTGGCGAAGAGATCGAGCAATTCCCCGCGATCGTTTTTGTCCTCGCGGGTATCGGAAAGTTCGCGGCGCAATTCAGCCAGCATACCGTACGCATCATCCAGCGCCGAAGCGTGGGCGTCGTATTTCATAGCGGCCCCACTCTTAGGAGCTGGCTTACGTGTACCTTTTTTACCGCGTGGCATCTTAAATTCTCAAAAAATAGGAAAGACTATCCATTGCAAACAGGGCTTTACCCGTCAATACGAAAACGTTTTTTTTAGGGACACTTGTAAAAAAGGGCGTTTTTCGGGCCAACATTGTGCGGGTTTTCCTGAAATTTTGTTCACAAATATTATTGAGGACGTGAACAATACTACGTTGTGTCCAAAGTTCTAGCGCGTAATCTGACCGGCGGTGAGAATGCCAAGGAGACTCGCCATCCACACATTGCTGGCTATTGGTGTCTGCATTTCCCTCATGGGATGTAAAAGCATCAAGAGCATTGGACAGCCGTCGGAAGAAAACTCGACAACTACGGGCAGTGACACAAACGTCACTACCCCGCCGGCCCAAGGCAGCCAAGCCAAGCCGGGCACTACGCCCGTGTCCTACGCACAACAAGGCAAAGTGATGTTGGTGGATCAGTCGCTGGGATTTTGCGTGGTGGACTTTATGTTCGTTGCCAAGATGCCGCCAGCCGAACAACGCTATTTTGTCTACCGGGGAAATCAGCAGGTGGGAGAGATTGTGACCACCAGTCAAACTGATGAAACGTTCCTGGTGGCTGATATCAACAAGGGGGACATCCGTGAGGGCGACTCTGTTCGCCCCGAATAGTACGGATGGGTGGAGAAGGGCCCCGGGGGAAACCTCGGGGCTCTTTTTATTTTACTGCTCGGCCGGCTCCGGCGCGGGTGCTTGCGGCTTCTTCTTGTAGGGCGAGTGGAGGTTAAAATAAATGCCGCACATCGGCAACGGGCCGCCATCCACCTGGCTTAGAATAATGGTTACCTGATTATCCAGTGCAATCCCGTGCCGCATGCCCTCGCCGCGCGTTTCGTAGGCGCGGATCGCCTTGACCAACAAACTCTCCAGCGCCACCTGGCAATCATCAGGCGTTTTATCCAGACACACGATATGCTTGTCGTACGACTTCACCGCCGCCGCGATCTCCTCAGCAAACATATCTGGAGTCAGGTCCATAGAGGGGCGGAACGTATCATGTGCTTAATTTGAAATCACTCCCAAAATGAGATGTATTTTCAACTATACTGAGACTCATGAGTTTAATCCTTACTGGCCGCTGCGCGTGGGCCGAAGAGGGTGGTGCCGAGGCGGATTAAGGTGGCGCCTTCCTCAATGGCGATTTCGTAATCGCCGCTCATGCCCATGGATAGCTCGGGCAGTGGCGCGCCCAGTTGATCTTCACAGGCATTTTTGAGTTTGCGCAGTTTTTGAAAATAAGGTCGGGCACTTTCGGGGTGGCGGGAGAAGGGCGCCATGGTCATCAGGCCGTGGAGTTCGAGTTGGGGTAAATCGAAAAAGGCATCCATGGCGGCAACTGCGGCTTCCGGGGTGAAGCCGTGTTTGCTTGCTTCGCCAGAGACATTCACCTCCAGAAGTACGGGCATGACTTTGGCAGCCTGTTCGCAGCGTTTGTTGAGTTCGGTGGCCAGATGCAGGCTGTCCACAGCATGCAGGAAATCAAACAGGGCGACGGCGTCCCGGCATTTGTTGGTTTGGAGGTTGCCGATGAAATGCCAGCGCAGATGACCTGGGCAATCGGAAATCTTGGCCTTGGCTTCCTGCACGCGATTTTCGCCGAAGAGCGTGAGGCCGGCTTCGGCGGCTTCGCGGATGATCGGAGCCGGAAATTTTTTGCCCACCGCGACCAGTTGTACGTCTTCAGGCGCGCGGCCGGCGCGGGCGCAGGCGGCGTCAATGCGTTCCTGCACGGCGGCTAGGTTGTCGGCGATGTTCGGCACGCCGGGATGTTAGTGTGAATGGCGGGTAGTGAGTAGGATTTTCGTGACGACTCCCTCTGCGCCATTCATTACTCGTGCATGAACCATTGGTTGGTGAAACAGGAGCCGGAAAAATATCCGTGGTCACAGTTTGTTAAGGATCAGGGCACATACTGGGATGGCGTACGGAATTATCAGGCGCGTAATAATTTGCGTGCCATGAAAAAAGGTGACCATGTTTTTTTCTACCACAGCGTTAGCGAAAAGGCCATCGTGGGAGTGGCCAAAGTAACACGTGAGGCATATCCTGATCCTACGGCCAAGGAAGGTGACTGGAGTGTGGTTGATCTAAAGCCTGTCAAAGCTATGGTCGAACCTGTGACTTTGGAGCAGATCAAGGCTGAAGCGAAATTGTCTGAGATTGCGCTGATTAAACAAAGCCGACTTTCTGTGATGCCGTTGCGTTCGCCTGAATTCCGGCGAATACTACAGCTAGGTCAAACGAAGATTTGAGTTTAACTTATTTTTCATTATAATTCCCATTCATGTTGGCTGAAACTAAAAAAGCTGCCATCCCAAAAAACTGGGCTGAGCTCTGCGATCCAATACAGCCGTTTTTGGATGAGGTATCTGATCGTCTCCAGGATGAGGTAAAGAACTTCGATCCCCAGATAGCCACTTTTGTGCAGTACGCGTTGGTAAGTCGGGGCAAACAGCTCCGTCCGGCACTTGTGGCTTTGGCTGCGCGAGCGGCTGGTGGGATCAAGCCGCAGCATGTTGATATCGCGGTAATCATCGAAATGGTGCACCTCGCCACTTTAGTCCACGACGACGTGGTTGATGGTGCTGAGGTACGTCGAAACCGCCCGACATTGGCCGCTAACTGGGGCAACAAGGTTTCGGTGCTGGCTGGCGACTGCCTTTTTGCCGAGGCGTTGAGACTAGCGGCTACGTTGCCTTCTACTGAGGTATGCCGTTTGGTAAGTCAATCGGCCAAGATTGTTTGCACCGGTGAAATTCGCCAAACCTTGCAGCGAGGTAACTTCGAACTGGGCCGTGAGGAATATCTGGAACTGGTGCGAATGAAAACTGCCGAGCTTTTTTCGTTGGCCTGCGAATTGGGCGCGCGGTTTGCCGCGCCAAACGAGCCGCAAGTGCACGCGGCCCTGCGGAATTATGGCGAGCAACTCGGTACGGCTTATCAAATTTACGATGATTGCTTGGATGTGTTTGGCGAAGAGGCCCGCGCGGGAAAATCGCTGCGCACCGATCTTATTACCGGAAAGGCAACGTTGCCGGTGTTGATCGCCCTGGAGCGCGCGGATGAAATCGAGCACAAGGCGTGGCTCTCGATGCTCAAGGACGGAGGCGAACAGGTGAACACCATTCGCGATGGTCTATTGGCCCGCCAAATCCCAATGGCCTGTCGCGAGGTGGTGGAAGGCTACATTCAACGAGCCAACGACAGCGTTGTTGATTTGCCGGCGGCTTCGGCATTGCACGGGCTTTCGGCTTGCTTGACAGAACAGCTGGATTTGCTCAGCGAATAAGGTGCCTACAGGCGCGGTCGCTGGAACACATATTTTTCCCCGCGCAATGATTCAACCGTTAGCAGCAGGCGGTCTGGAAACATTTGCAGCGACACCGGGCTGTCCGCCGTTCCCCACTTCCAATGTGTCTTAAAGCTGCCGCCGGGCTTTTTCTCCCATGCGCCCTGAGCAAGAAGTTGGATTGGGCGGCCGCTGGCGGATTCGGGAATGACCGGCAGGAAGTCGCGGGGCGACACATTCTCGCGCTGTGCGGTAGCTGTTTGTCCGAGGGCGCGTTCGGGAAATGTGCGGCCTTCCAGATAACAGGTGCCATCGGAAAAACTCAGGGCCAAGTCGGCCGCCAGCTCCTGAAAATAATGCTCGAGCGCCGTGCGTTCTGCGGCGTTCATTTTGGGATAACGAGATTTAAACTGCGCCAATGTCTGGGAAGCATCCAGCCGCCAACTGCCCAGCAACGGCGCCCGGCCTTGGAGAGCCAAGGTGTGTGGGGCGTACTGCGCGGATTGACCGGTTTGCAGGTAGGTTCTGAGATCCAGTAAATCCACCTGCGCGATTTGCGCGCTCAAATCCGGATCGGTCCAGGCCGCCTTAAGCTGAGGATTGACCAGCAGTTGATGGAGATTGGTGCGGTGGTGAAGCCCCATGAAAAATGTGTTAGTCGTCCACACATGAGCCAGTTGGGCGACGCGCGGATGGTGAGCGCTATCCACCAAACCGGGATAACCCAACAGGCGCGATCGGAATTGGCGAATGTGCATCAGGTTGTTTGTGCTGCAGTTTTGATAAACCAAACCGGCAACCTCGGCGGCGGTGTAAAAATCGGCCGGAACTGGGTTCAGCCAACGGGCCACAGGCGTAAGCCCCAGTGCAGCGCCGTCGCGATACAGCCGCGCGGCCCAGCGCTGGCTGAAAGGATCCTGCTGCGGTTGCGCCGCGGGAATTTGGTTGGCCAAAAAGCCCAACGGCAAAGTCAGGGTCAAGATCATCCAGCTGGCACAGATACTTAGGCCCCCGCCCAGCACTAGGCCGAGGCGATGGTTCAACCGCTGCCAGGCTTCCTGCCGATCCGCAGGCCAATGAGCATGCAGTTTCGTTGCCAATGGTTCGTGCAACAATTGACCGACCAAGCCCAAGAAAAGGAACGCTAGCGCGAAGGCCCAGGCAAAGTCGGCCCCCATTAGCCGGCTGAGTGGATGGTCGGGCAGGAGAAAATCCGGCATGGCATGGCGCAACCACGGTGCGGCACCGGCGGACAGCAAGCCGGCCGAGCAAAGGAGCGCCAGCCGCAAGCCACCGGCCCGATGCCCCAGTGCGAGGCCTCCAGCAAGCAGGGCTGTTGCCAGCAGCAGCACCGAGTCGCCGGGAAACCAAGCCAACACCATCATGAGCCGAAGTTAGTTGATACTGCGATTCTTGCACTGAAAAGTGATTAACATTGATGATTGTCTCCCGTCGTTTCTTGCGGTAGTCGTTTCGAATTGCAGGGGAGGTTCAGGCGTCTTATGGAAGACTCCTTGAAAACGGAGCTACTCCCACCGCAGTTATGTCCAAGGAAAACGTTTCTTCCCAAGAGGATTCCCAGCCGGATCGGCGGGATTTTATCAAAGGCGCCTCCTGCGCCATCGGAGCAGCCATCGGCGCGGTGCCGATGGCCGCCGGTGTGCGCGTAGTGCTCGATCCCTTGACCCGTCAATCGGCAGCGGAAGGGGATGCGGAATTTATCCGGCTGGCGGATGTGTCCGACCTGCCGGAAGGCGAGCCAATGAAGTTCGCTATTGTTGAGGATAAGAAAGACAAATGGAGCCGCTACAAGGATGTGCCGGTTGGGGCGGTGTATTTGCTTAAGACCGCTACCCAGGAGGAGTCGGAGACGTCGATATCTGTGATCGCCTATAACACGGTGTGCCCGCATCTGGGTTGTTTTGTTGATTATCGTAAGAAAGAGCAGGATTTTTTCTGTCCCTGCCATGATAGTAATTTTGATTTAAATGGCAAACTGGTTAAAGGCGTGAGCCCACGTGCTATGGATACATTGGAGGTGGATGAGGAGAAGCTCAAGGCTGGTGAGGTCTGGGTGAAATTTCAACGCTTCAAGGGAAACACTAAAGAGAAGATTGCTCTTTAACTCATACGGCCATACGCATGGAACAGATTAAAAAACTTTACGACTGGCTGGATAACCGCACGGGTATTCGTGATCACATTCGCGAGACATTGTTCGAAAATGTACCAGGAGGTTCTAGGTGGCGCTATGTTTGGGGTAGTACACTAACCTTCGCCCTGATGATTCAGTTCATCACCGGCATTTTCCTGTGGATGGGCTACAGCCCCAGCGGGCAAACCGCGTGGGAGAGTGTGTACTATATCAATAACCACATGACCGGCGGGCATTTTCTACGGGGATTGCATCATTGGACCGCTCAGGTGATGACCGTACTGCTTGTGCTGCACCTTATGCAGGTGGTGATTGATGGCGCCTACCGGGCGCCGCGCGAGGTAAACTTTTGGTTCGGAGTTATCCTGCTGAAGCTCACGTTGGCGCTGTCGCTGACCGGTTATCTTCTGCCGTGGGATCAGAAAGGCTACTGGGCGACTAAGGTTGCTACTGATATCTTAGGTGGCACTCCTCTTGTCGGTGAATACTTAAAAACCCTCGTACTCGGTGGTTCCGATTATGGTCATCACACACTTACGAGATTCTTCGCATTGCACGCCGGTATCTTGCCGATCAGCGTGATCGCACTGACAGCTGGTCATATATATCTTTTCCGAAGGCACGGTATTCATCCCAAGAAACCACTCAAGGGCCCGGACGAATTCTTCTGGCCCGAACAGGTGCTCAAGGACGCTGTCGCCTGCTTGGCAGTGTTGGTTACTGTATTGGTGCTTCACTTTTCATTTAATGGTGCGCATCTCGATGCGCCGGCGGATCCTTCTACCAATTATCCCGCCCGGCCGGACTGGTACTTCCTGTTCCTGTTTCAATTCCTAAAGTATTTCCCCGGCCACTGGGAAATACTTGGAGCGATTGTTTTACCGGGTATCGCTATGACTTTGGTGTTCCTCATGCCCATCATTGGTAAGAGCGAAAAGGGGCATAAGTTTAACGTAGGATTGCTCTTTGGTATTCTTGTGTTTGCTGCCGTTTTGACTTACGCGGCAGTGAATGCAGATAAGAACAACGAATCGCTCCAAGCCTCAAAAGCACAGGCTGAGCGCGAGGCGGCACTGGTTAAGAAAATGGCCGCTAACGGAATTCCGCCCGAAGGAGCACTGGCTCTTCTCCAAGGGCCTAAGCTCTTCGCCGCGCATTGCGCTAGCTGCCATACCTACGGCGGGGAAGACGGTCTAGGTGGAAAGGTGGATAAACCCAGTGCGCCCGATCTTAAGGGGTTTGCAAGCCGTGAGTATCTAACGGAATTACTTCATCCTGAGCGTTATGGTTCTGAGAAATTTTTTGGCAATACCGCGCATATCAAGAAGAGTAAGATGCTGGGATTCCTTGAGGATGAATTCGAGTTTATTGAAGAGAGTGAAATGGATCAACTAGTCAAAGCCATCTCCGCGGAAGCTAAACTGCCCTCTCAAGTGAATCTGGATAAATCAGACAAGTCGGACATTGAGGCTGGTCATGAGCTATTTGAAGAGATCGGTTGCGTGGACTGTCACGCGTTAGGAGGATGGAATGCAGACGATTACTCTGCACCAGATCTTACTGGCTACGGTTCCCGCGAATGGATGATGGGCATCGTGCATAATCCGGAACACGAACGGTTTTACGGAAGCAAGAACGATCGCATGCCGGCCTTCGGGCGCGATGAGAAGCTGACTCGCAAACAAATGGAGCGGATCGTCGATTGGCTCCGGGGTGAATAGAGCCGCGCACAATTCAAGATCTCCCCGATTGGCTTGAGGCTGGTCGGGGAGTTTTTTTGGCGCCTGCGAAGGGGGCAATTGGCGATAAAATCGGCTAATTCCGGACTTGCCCACAGGCGAAAGGCTAAAAACGCCTGTTTATGCAGCTATTCACCTAAATCACTCCGGCAAAGTGGTATTTGGTGTGAATACTAGGGTGTGAATTATTATTTTGTGACGAATCGGTGTCAAATACAGGGGTATTATGACAATAGTACGTTTTTGGGGCTGCGTTTATTCACATTTTAACATGAAAGGTGTTGACTCTTTTTTCAGATACCCCAATATATCGCGCAGTTGATCGAGAGGTCACACCACAGGTTGTGGATACCCTGGTAAATAAGCTCCACAACAGGTTGTGCGGCTTCTGTGAATAACGACCTGTTTTTACGGAAAAATGAGGCTGTTTTGGACCCAACTCGAATGTGAACCGTCTCGCGGGCGGGTAACGTACGAGTTGGGCTGTCAACGAGCCCCGCACGGGCGTGCGGGCTGCTGCCGGGCCACGGCAGCGGGAACGGTTTAACCCAACCTGAACCTACTACGGGCAACCTTGCACCGGCTTGTGTTGTCTACTGATGAATCGCGGCGTGGCGTGTCGCACGGAAAGAAGACGGAGAAAGATATCCATGATTAATGAGCAGCTCGATGGCCAATTGCGGATGGCCACCTTGGACCCCCTCGAAGGCAAACAGTTCCAAGTTCGGAAACGAAACGGGAACATCATCGACTTTGATGAAACGCGAATTTATCTCGCCATCGAGGCGGCCTTGAAGGCCGACGCGGAACTCGACCAGGACACGCCGGCCAACGAAACCATGCAGGCCGACGCCCAACGCCTCACGCAGGCGGTGGTGGAAAAAAGTCTCAGTCGCGCCACTGACGAAGCGCCCATCGAGATCGAACGCATTCAGGACACGGTGGAGGACAAGCTCATGGAGATGGGCTTCCGCGGTGCAGCACGGCGTTACATTGTCTACCGCGAAGAACGTCGCAAGGCGCGCGCCATTCGCGGGGATCGCACGGTGGACGGCCAGCCGCAGGAGCAGATGTTCATCACCCTGCCGGACGGCGGACAGGAGGTGCTCGATCCCGGTCGGCTCAAGCGTGATATCTATGGCGCCTGCCGCGGCGTGGAGGACAAGTGCCAGGCCAATGATCTCTTCGATGAGACCATGCGCAACCTCTACGACGGTGTGACTACCACCGAGGTAGACAAGGCGATGATCATGTCTGCTAAAGCTCGGATTGAGAATGAGCCGGCCTACACCTATGTGGCCGCGCGGCTTTTACTGAATCAGATTTATGAGGAAGTGCTGCCGAAGTTCGGTGCACCGGCCGAGTTGCCCAAGGTGCACCGCGAACATTTCCGCGAGTACCTGCAGCAGGGTGTGGCCGCCGAGCGTCTGTCGCCGGATCTGTTGAAGTTCGACCTCGATCAACTGGCCGACGCCCTCGATCTGGAGCGGGATCAGCAGTTTGCCTACATGGGAATCCAGACGATTTACGATCGCTACCTCATTCACATCGGCGGCACCCGCATTGAGACACCGCAGTATTTCTACATGCGCGTGTCCATGGGCTTGGCGGCTAATGAAGCCAACAAGGAGGAGCGTGCGATTGAGTTTTACAATGCGCTCAGCTCTTTTCGGTTTATGTCCTCTACGCCCACGCTCTTCAACGCAGGTACGCTGCATCCGCAGCTTTCCTCCTGCTACCTGAGCACGGTGGATGACGATCTCGAGAGTATCTTCAAGCTGGTGGCCGATGACGCGCGCTTGTCCAAATGGGCCGGCGGTTTGGGCAATGACTGGACCAATGTTCGCGCCACTGGATCGCATATCAAGGGCACCAACGGCGAAAGCCAGGGCGTCATTCCGTTCCTAAAGGTGGCCAATGATACTGCGGTGGCCGTGAATCAGGGCGGCAAACGCAAAGGCGCCATGTGCGCGTATCTCGAAACGTGGCACCTCGATATCGAGGACTTCATGGAGCTGCGCAAGAACACCGGTGACGAACGCCGCCGCACGCACGACATGAATACCGCCAATTGGATACCGGACCTATTCATGAAGCGTGTGAAGGAGAAGGGTAAGTGGACCCTCTTCAGTCCGAGCGATGTGGAGGATCTGCACGATCTCTACGGCGCGGCGTTCGAGAAACGCTACGAGGAATACGAGACCATGGCCGAAGCGGGCGAGATTAAGCTCTTCAAGACTGTGGAAGCCGAGGATCTCTGGCGCAAGATACTGATGAGCCTCTTCGAGACGGGCCATCCGTGGATCACTTTCAAGGATCCCTCCAATGTCCGCTCGCCGCAGGATCACGCGGGCGTGGTGCACAGCTCTAATCTCTGCACCGAGATTCTCCTGAACACCAGCGCCGAGGAAACCGCCGTGTGCAACCTCGGCTCCGTGAACCTCACCGCCCACCTTAAGGATGGCGCGCTCAATCAGGAACTCATCGCCCAGACCGTCCGTACCGCTGTCCGGATGTTGGACAATGTGATCGACATCAACTACTACCCTACACCTGAGGCACGCAACGCGAACATGCAGCATCGCCCGGTGGGCATGGGCGTGATGGCCTTTCAGGATGCGCTCTATCAACTGCGCATTTCCTACGCCAGCCAGGAAGCCGTGGAGTTTGCCGATCACAGCATGGAGATGATCTCCTACTACGCCATCCTCGCCTCCAGCGAATTGGCGGCCGAGCGCGGCGCCTACCAGACCTACGAGGGATCCAAATGGGATCGCGGCCTGCTGCCGATTGATACCATCGACCTGCTGGAACAGGAGCGTGGCGGGCATCTCACGCTGGATCGCAGCTCGCAGATGGACTGGGCGCCTGTGCGCGAATCCATCGCCAAACACGGCGTGCGCAACAGCAACACTATGGCCATTGCGCCCACCGCAACCATCGCCAACATCATCGGCGTGAGCCAATCCATCGAGCCGACCTACAAGAACCTCTACGCCAAGGCGAATCTTTCCGGAGATTTCATCGTGGTCAACGAGTACCTCGTGACCCAGCTCAAGGAACGCGGCTTGTGGGATGACGAGATGGTGCAGGACCTCAAGTACCACGACGGTTCGGTACTCGAGATCAACCGGGTGCCCGATGATCTGAAGGATGTATTCCGAACCTCGTTCGAGATTGATTCCAAATGGCTGATCGCCTGCGCGGCCCGTCGCCAAAAGTGGATCGATATGGGCCAATCCCTGAACCTATACTTTGACATCAATCAGGTGCCCGAAGGCCAGAAGACCGGTCGAGTCCTGAGTGACATGTACTTCTTCGCCTGGGAAGCGGGGCTGAAAACCACCTACTACCTGCGCACGTTGGCCGCCACGCAGATCGAGAAATCGACCGTGAACATCAACAGCTACGGCGTGCAGCCTAAGTGGATGAAGAGCAAATCTGCCTCCAGCGAAGTGGCCCCTGTGGCCGAGGCGCCGAAGGCCTGCAGTATCCTCGACCCGGAGTGCGAAGCCTGCCAGTAATTTAACCAACCATTAACCAAACCAAGGAGGAAAACCTATGTCTTGTTGCAATGTTAGCGACCAGCGCCCGGAGGCCCATGACCTCACCAAGCGCATCAACGTGGAAGACAAACGGCTCATTAACTGTAAAGCCGTGGATGTCAACCAGCTCATGCCCATCAAGTATGACTGGGCTTGGGAACATTATCTCAACGGCTGCAAAAACCATTGGATGCCCGACGAGGTGCCGATGCAGAAGGATATTGAGCTATGGAAATCCAACAAGCTCACCGCCGACGAGCGTCGCGTGATCATGCGCAACCTCGGCTTCTTCAGCACCGCTGAGAGCCTCGTGGGCAACAATATCGTGCTCGCCATCTTCAAACACGTGACCAACCCCGAGTGCCGCCAGTACCTGCTGCGTCAGGCATTTGAGGAGGCCATTCACACGCACACCTTCCATTACATCTGCGAATCACTCAGCCTTGATGAACGTGAGATATTCAACATGTATCACGAGGTGAATTCCATCAGCGATAAGGATAACTTCGAAATGAAGCTCACTAGCGACATCATGCAGGAAGGCTTCAACACCGACACCACTGAGGGGGTTCAGACCTTCCTCAAGAACCTCATCGGGTTCTACGTGATCATGGAAGGCATTTTCTTCTACTCAGGCTTCGTGATGATCCTGTCCTTCCATCGCGGTAACCGCATGACCGGGATTGGCGAACAGTTCCAGTACATCATGCGCGATGAATCCATCCACATGAACTTCGGCCTCGACCTCATCAACGGCATCAAGGCCGAGAATCCCGAGGCTTGGACGCCTGAGTTCCAGAAGGAAATCGACGGGCTCATCGAGGAAGCCGTGGAGCTGGAGATCGCCTACGCGCAGGACTGCCTGCCGCGCGGCATCCTCGGTCTCAACGCTGGCCTCTTCCGCGAATACGTGCAACACATCGCCGACCGCCGCCTCGAGCGCATCGGCTTGGGCACCAAGTACGGCTCGGACAATCCCTTCCCGTGGATGAGCGAGACCATCGATCTGGCCAAGGAGAAAAACTTCTTCGAGACGCGCGTCACCGAATACCAGACCGCATCCGCTTTAAGTTGGTAGGTGGAGAACACTGCGCTGGCGGCATTGCGGTGCCGCCAGCGCCCCTTCAACTCAAACGGTCCCCGTCAATAAGTCGGGGGCCGTTTTTTTTTGCACCCAAGCCCGCGTCCCGTATCCTGCGCGCACCCATGGGCATACATTCGGATCAATGGATTCGCCAAATGGCGAAGGAGCACGGCATGATTGAGCCGTTTGCCGACGGCCAAGTGCGCGCCGCTGAGGACGGCAGCCGTGTGATCAGCTACGGCGTCTCCAGCTACGGCTATGACCTGCGCGTGTCGGACGAGTTCAAGGTGTTTACCAACGTCTTCAACTCCATCGTCGATCCCAAGGGCTTTGCCGAGGATTCGTTTGTCAACGTCACCGCCGATGAATGCATCGTGCCGCCCAACTCTTTTGCGCTCGCGCGCAGCGTGGAATACTTCCGCATCCCGCGCAATGTCCTCACTGTGTGCCTTGGCAAAAGCACCTATGCCCGCTGCGGCATCATCGTCAACGTCACCCCTTTCGAGCCCGAATGGGAAGGACACGTGACCTTGGAAATTTCCAACACGACCCCGTTGCCCGCCAAAATCTATGCCAACGAAGGCCTTGCGCAGGTCCTCTTTTTTGAGGCCGAAGAAATTTGCGAGACCAGCTACGCCGACCGCGGCGGCAAATACCAAGGCCAAACCGGCATCACCATCCCGCGGATGTAATCATGCTGACCCACGAACTCATCCCGGCGGCCGACAAGGACTCCAAATGGCTGATGGTAGTGCTGCACGGCCTCGGCGACAGCATGGAAGGCTACCGCTGGCTGCCCACCGGCTTGAATGTACCATGGCTGAATTACCTGTTGGTCAATGCTCCCGATGATTATCACGGTGGCTTTTCATGGTACGACATCTTTGAGAACCCGGCTCCCGGCGTGGAACGCAGCCGGGCGGCCTTGATGGAACTGCTCGATGCTCAGCAGAAAGCGGGCTTTCCGGCGGGACAGATTTTTCAATTCGGCTTCAGCCAAGGCTGCCTGATGACCATGGAGATGGCGATGCGTTACCCGCAAAAGCTTGCCGGCTGCATTGGCGTGAGCGGTTACGTGCACGAACCGGACACTGCCTTGCAGGAACTCTCCCCGGTGGCTACGCAACAGGAGATCCTGTTCACTTACGGCACGTTTGATCCCATCATTCCGGCGGAAAAAGTGAAGGTTCAGTTGAACCAACTTCAGGCTGATGGCGGCCTGCAGATTGAGGCGAATGAATTCGCCAAGGAACACACCATCGCCGGCGAGGAAGAACTGAGCCTCATCCGCGACTTCATTCAGGCGCGCGGTCCCCAAGCTTGATCGTCCGCAGATCCCAATCCTCCCGACGATCGGAGCCTAGATACATCTTGGAGGCATAGCGCAAAATGGCATCGGGCGCGCGGCGCACGGGCAGATTTAATGAGCGCCGCAAGGAGGCGATCAACTCGGCGGACAACGCATCCAGAGCGACCGGATCGCGACTGATCCACAGTTCGTTGATGGCCGTGGCATAATCGGGCCGCGATTGGTCGCCCTGATGAAATTGGCAAAGAAGCGCATCGGTGATGTGCAGGCGCAGTTTTGTTTGCCGGGCTTCCTCCTTGCCGAGCGTGCGGCGTTGCAGGGTGTTACGGCCGTCGGGATGAATGATCTGTTCCCATTCGTGAGTGTCTCCGCGAATCAGCAGGGTTTGGCTTCGGCCGGTTTCTTTGGCGGTTTCGTAGGCTAAGGTAAAGGCGGTATGTGGAGGGAGCGCACGTTCGGCGGCTTCCTCGTAGTAATAAAAAATCTCTCCGGAGGTTTCCAGCAGATGCAAGGGGAACGCGCTATTTGGCTTTTGGGTTTGTAGCTGTTGCAGTTTTTTTCGAAACACTGGGCCGGGCAGAGCGTGGGAAAAGGCAATGCGATCCAGTAGCTCGGGAATGGCGGGGGTCAGATGCGGAGTGGAGATTCGGAACCGGTCGGTGTTGTCCGCTGCTGCCATGGCCAGTTCCTGCAAATGCCCGCGCGCGCCATTTTGCCGGTCGGCAATGGGAGGATGAATGCTGATGATCGCCGTAAGCCGATTGGTGATCAACCGGGATACATGTGACTTGGTGCTGGTTTTGGTTTTTCCAAAGAGATGATCGCCCACGGCAAGTTCCCAGTGCAGGGCGGGCACGGTATAGGCATCCCATTCCCCAAAACCCACCTCGCGGCTGCCGGCCAGTTGTACGCCCAATTCGCGGGCCAACGGGGTGTAGCCGGCCCGTTGTAAATCGGTCAGGTTACGATCCCAGATCACAATGTTTTTTGCCGGCACACCGCTGACCATCAGGCTTTGGGCGACCGCCCGCACCACGGCGGGCCGCGTGCCGGTGAGCGTGCCCAATCGGGCGTTGATTTTAAGGCCCACGATGTCGTTGGTGGAGATGAGCTGTCGCCAATGAAAATCAGGGGCCAATTCTTGCAGGCCGGCCTTTAACATGGCGTTCACGCGGGCTTTGCGTGGTTGAAAATGGCGTGTGGCATCGGCGGCGTGTACCTTGATGACGGGCACTTTGGGCGCTGCCATCAATGTCGGCGTGGCAAGCAGGAGCCCAAGGATTGCCGTGAATAATCTGCGTTTTCCCGGTGAATAATGCGCCTTTGCCAAATGTGCCAGATTTGCAACCATGCTTCCTCACCAAGATAGGTTTTCTACTCATGGGGACGAGACAAAAGTTCCAAGTTATTGCTGTGTGCGGGCTGCTGCTGGCCGGGTTGGGTTGCCAACCGCCGGGGGCGCGGGCGATGTTTGAAGGCGAAGCCCGGCTCAAGGCCGGTGAACCCAAGCAAGCCGTGGCACAGTTTGAGAAGGCGGTGAAACTGCTGCCCGGCGAATGGCGAGCCTGGAATTATCTGGGCTTGGCCCGTCATCGGGCGGGCGATTTGGATGGCGCCCATGAAGCGTTCCAACGCGCGATGGAAATGGCCGGGGAACGCCGGGATTCCCCGGAGGATGCTGCGTTTGTTTTGAAGTTTAATATAGGTAGGCTGGCGCTTGACCGTGATCGGCTGGCTGACGCGAAGACGGAACTGCACGCCTATTCCATGTCCGCTGAGCCCTCGTTTAACGCATACTATTGGCTGGGGGAAGTGTATCGCAAGGAGCAGAATTGGGTGGGGGCTTCCACGGAATACCAAAAAGCTCTCGCGCAGGATGATCGCTCGGCCGTGGCCCATAATCGTTTGGGGATGGCGCAGCTATGGATGGTTCAGCCATCGGAAGCCGCCAAGAGTTTTGAGGCGGCCTTGAAGCGTAACCCGGAATTTGCGCAGGCTAATCTGAACCTGGCCATGACCTATCAATGGTATTTGCCGGGCAATGACGCCAAGGCGTTGGAGGCCTTTCAGCAGTATTTGCAACTGGCCAAGGAACCGGCACCCGGCGTGCAGGCTCTGGCGGATGCGTTGCAGATCAAGGTGCGGCCGAATCCGCCACCGGTTTCGCCCGGTGTGGAGACCAATCAATTAACTGCGGTGTGGTCGCCGCAAGGCACCAATGCGGCCAGCACCAATCTGGTAATTGAGATTCCCCCCGCCACCAATGCGCTGGCGACCAATCTGGTGGTGGAATTGCCATCGCCGACCAATACGGTGGTGGAGATTCCACCGGTCGCCACCAACAAGCCGCCGGTGCGCGTAACGCAAGTGAGGCCGACCCAGACCAATAGGCCGCCGGTGGAAGTGATCGTGCCGCCGGTTACACCGACCAATCGGCCGCCTGTGAAGATTGCCAAGACCACTGTGACCCAGCCGCATGTGGCTCCGGGGACAACGAAAAAAACTGAGGTGAAAGCCGTGCCCGGTGTGGCACGGTACCAATACGTGAAGCCAAAACGCCCGGCGCCCGGCGCTGTGGTCGATCCGGCGGGGCTGACCAAGATGTTTGAAGCGGCATTGCATCAGCATAAGATCAATGAGCTGGACGGAGCCATTGCCGGCTACCGGAAAGTGCTGCAGGTAAACCCCGCGTATCAACAAGCTTACGTGAATATTGCGCTGGCACTACAGGTGCAAGGTGAAGTGGAGGAGGCTTTGCCGGTTTATGAACAGGCACTGGCCATCAATCCGCTTTCCAAGGTGACACGGCATGGCTTTGCTACGGCCTTGAGCCGCAGTGAGTATTATGTGGATGCGGCCATGGAATTTCATGAGTTGCTGGAGTTGTACAAGGACGACCTGTCGGCCCACTTGGCGTTAGGCGGATTGTACTCTGATCACCTGAAGGATTCGGGCAAGGCGGTGGTTCATTTCAAAAAAGTGCTGGAGCTGAGTCCGCAACATCCGCAGGCGGCTGCGATTCGGCAATGGCTCTTCAACCACAGCCAGCGTTAGCACCATGGCGGGGCGAATCTCCCAGTCTACCATTGAGCAAATTCGGGCGGCGAGTGACATCGTCGAGGTGATTGGAAGCTACTTTCCGCTCAAGCGTGCCGGCGGTAATCACGTGGCCTTATGTCCGTTTCATAAGGAGAATAGTCCGAGCTTCAACGTCAATCCGCAGCGACAAATCTATCACTGCTTTGGGTGTCATGCCAGTGGAGATGTCTTTAAGTTTGTTCAGGAATACGAGCACGTGGAATTCATTGAAGCTGTAGAACGGCTGGCCGAACGTGCTGGTATCGTTCTCGAATATGATCAAAACCCGCAGGCCGAGCGTTCGCGGCGCAAGAAGGATTTGTTGTTGCACGTACACGCGGAGCTGGCCAAACGTTGGCACGGCGTATTGATGAACGAGGCTGGTGGTCAACCGGCACGAAATTATCTGAAAACCCGCGGCATGACCCGCGGCGCAGCGGAGACTTTTCAGCTGGGGTACGCCCCTGAATCATGGGAAGACACGGTGAATTGGGCGGCGGCCCAGAAGTTTGACTTAGAGTTGATGGAGGAAGCCGGACTGGTGGCCAACAAGGATGGCAAACGTTATGGGCGATTTCGTGGCCGGCTGATGTTTCCCATCCATGATGAACAGGGCCGAGTGATTGGCTTCAGTGGCCGAGTGCTCGATTCGGAGGTGAAAGCGGCGAAGTACGTGAACTCGCCAGAAACACTATTGTTTCACAAGAGCAAGGTCTTCTACGGACTGGACAAGGCACGCCGGGAAATTCTGGCCGCGAAATCCGCGCTCGTGTGTGAAGGACAGCTCGACACTATGGCTTGCCACATGGCGGGCTTGAAACAAGCGGTTGCGCCGCAAGGCACGGCGCTCACGTCTGATCATGCGCGGATTCTGAAACGCTACACCTCGGAGGTAGTGCTGTGTTTTGATTCGGATACCGCCGGGCAAAACGCGGCCGTACGATCCTTTGATGCCCTGCTGGAATCGGAATTGGCCGTACGTGTTATGACGGTGCCAGCACCACATGACCCCGATAGTTTCATTAGAGAGCAGGGGGTGGTGGCGTTCCGTGAAATGATGGATCAGGCGCCGGATTATTTTGATTTTTACCTCAACCATCTTCTGATCGAGCACGATGTGCGAAGTGAACGCGGACGGCGCGAGGTTACACAAGCCATGGGGCTGGCGGTGCGTAAAACGCGCGATGCGGTGTTGCTGGATCGGTGCGCCCAACAGACCGCACTGGCGGTGGGAGCCTCGGCGGAAGCGGTACGGGCAGAATTTCAGAGGATTCCCCAACCTAAAACGAGTGCAGTCTATGATCGGTCGGAACCGATGCTGGCCGAGCACTCGTCGCCCGAACCGGCGGTTGCGCCGCCGACACAGCAGGAGCGATGGTTGTTGCGATTGGCTTTTCAGGACTCGGCATTTGGAGATTGGGCAGCCGATTGTCTGGATCCACGGTGGGTGGAGCATCCTCAGGTCCGCGCCATTCTCGAATCGGCAGCGCAAACTGGTGATTCAGCCGAAATATTGCTAGGTTCGCTGGATGCCCCTTCCAGTCGACTGTTGACCGCTGCAGTGGCGGACGCCACGGAGATTCCTCAGCCGGCGCGGCAGCTACAGGATTTGGTGACACGCCTGCGCGATCGTTTTCTCGACCGGCAATTGGCTAGTCTCACCCGGTTATTGGCGCAGCCAAACCTGCCGGAGGAAGAACTCTTGCGCACGCTCGAAGAGCAGCGCGAGTTGTTGAGGCAAAAACAAGAGGTCCTGCCGAAAGTGCCTATCAGTGCGGCCACATAAAAAAGGCGGCCGATTGGGCCGCCGTTTTGGGATTTAAAAATTTCGCCCGTTAGTCCGTGTACACGACCTCGTTGGAGAGGAGTAGGACTTGGGTGTATTTCTCCCAGGCATTGAGTGGCTTGGGCTTGTAGGTGGCGCCTTCAAATTCATCACTGGCGGTCCAAGAAGAAACCACGAGAGAGCCTGCTTTTTGCTGCATTGCTTGGGCAATCTCGGACTTGATGCTCACCTTGGGGTTCCAAGTAAAGTTATCCTGCTGCGGATTCTGCAGTTGGAACTGGCGCGCGATACTCGTGAGTGTATTGGGCGCCTGATAACCCTTGCTGGTGACGATGAAGTCGATCGTGTCGCCCGTTTGCACCTGGATATCACCGCTGTTTAAATCGCGGCGGCCGCGGCGTACATCGGCGCGGACGATTTCCTTGCCGAACCGCTGGCCACTGGCGTTGCCGGCGCGGCTGTGAACGATAAAGCCGGTGACGCCATCCCAAGCATTATTATCATACCATTTGCGGAGATCATCCGTGAGCTTATCGTCAAATGCAGCTTGGGCGTCGTCGTCTAAGCGATGCTCCAGACGGCCGGACACATTTACAGTGGTGTTCATGGGGGCGACCCAGCGGCGCATTACGGCGACGTTGGGTTGCGGGCCGGGATGGCCGCCCTGCGCAGTTAGCTTGAGCTGGCCGAAGGCAGGGTTATTGCCTTTCCAGACTTTGCCGTCGGTGAAGGGGAATCGGCGGAAGGAAACCGAGTACACTTTCTTCTCCGCATCAATTATGCCCCATTGGCCGTAGCCGTTGTACCAGGTGGGGGTGTTGGCCATGCCACCGGTGGTGACGCCGCCGGTTTGTTCCTGTAGGAAACGTTGGCCGAGTTTGAGCTCAAGCGGCTCGGGATCCCGCTGATAGATCATGTTGTACAGGGTGGTGATCCGGCTGCGGTCATCGGCGATGTTGGTGAACTCGGGCCGGTTGACGATGCGGTGGGACAGATCGGCCACGATGGGGCTATTGAGCATGAACAGGGCCTGCTGCGACACGGTGGAGGCGAAGCGCTGGCCGGCGGTGGAGTCCGGGCTGGGGAAGTCGAATGTCTTGAACATCTCGTCCAAGTTACGCCGGTCGACGAGGGCATACACGGTGCGGCGGTAGTTGGATTCGCCGCCGGTAAGGCGTAAGGGTTTGCCTCCCATTTTGAAGTCTAGGCGGCCGGCCACATGCAGCAGGCCGTCGCGGAAGGCCTCGAAGTCCAGTCGCCGCCGGTCCATCTTGTAGTAGTACAGGTTGTCCGGATCCTTGACGCTATATCGTGGGTTATCATCGCTGGTCTGTTGGTAGGTGTTGGACATGACAATGTGCTTGTGCAATGTCTTCAGAGACCAGTCATTTTCCACAAAATACCAGGCTAGATAATCGAGCAATTCAGGATGAGTAGGATCCATGGCGCGTAGGCCAAATTCGTTGAGTGAACTTACCAATCCTTTTCCGAAGTGATGGCTCCAAACACGATTAACCATTACGCGAGAGGTTAGCGGATTGTCATCAGCGGCAATGGCTTTAGCGAGTTCGAGACGTCCAGAACCGATCTTGAAAGGTTGCCGATCTTCGCCGGATAAAATCTCAAGGAATTGGCGAGGTACCACCTTGCCGCGTTGACGTGGATTGCCTTTGATCATGATGGCTTCGTCACGGAGTTGGCCGTCTTCAAGCACCATAGCTCTTGGCGGGGAGCCGGGATGATTAATTTTAAGACTTTCGATTTTGGAGATGAAGCGCTCCATTTCCTCGCGTTCAAGGCCTCCGTTACGGCGTTTGAGGTCGTCAAATCGGAAATTGCCGGGATGGCCGTTTTCGAACATGACACGGCGGATGCCTTCCATGTTCTTGGCGTAGCCTTCGCCGAACTGTTTGTCGAAGGCGACATCGAACCGTTTCTGGGCGTCTTCCATGCTGGTCGGTTTTTTTGGCTCATCATCACCCTTGGCCAAGGCTGCTTGGCGGTGTTGGGAGTACACTTGATTGGCGTACATCCACTGCTGTACGGAGAGATCAAACATGGCCTGATAACGGCCTGCGGCTTCCACGAGTGTACGAGGCGGGGTTTTAAAATATTGGGCGACGATTGGGTTGATGCGTTTGGCCCGTTTATTTTTGGGATCGGGATTGATCAGGGGGGCGAGCTTCTTCTGGGCTTTGGCCAGCTCGGCGGGGATGAAGGCGCCCACGGCGTTAGTGGCGGTGTTGGCGTACACTTTCCACGGGCCAAAGACGGCGTCGTCTTCGCGTTTGCGACTGAGGAACCGTTGCCAGGCTTCGCCAACCTCGGCCTTCAGGCGAATTCGGTTTTTGGCATCCACCTTAATATTCCGGGCTTTTTGCATTTCCTCAATGGCCCGCTCAAACTGGCCTCGGTTGCGATCTATACGTAACTCGGCTTTGGTGAACATTTCTGTCCAATACATGTATGTCTTAGCTTTTTCTCGGGACTCTTTTTCACGTTCGTATTCCTCTTTAAGACGAAACTGTTCATGGTCCTTCTCCAACTTATCCATCTTTCCCAGGAACTCCGCATAATCGGGGTTACTTGCGTAGCTTCCGGAGGAGCCGGCAGCGGGTTTTCCATTGGCTCCTTTGGCTAGGTTCGGGATCAAGATTGGTTTGTCCTGTTCATTCGGTTCACGGCTGCTTCGGAAAACCCCGTAGAGAGAGTAATAATCAGCCGTGGGAACTGGATCAAATTTGTGATCATGACAGCGCGCACAGTAAACTGAGAGACCCATGATTCCACGGGTAGTGACATCAATCCTGTCATCAATGATTTCATCGCCTCCGGCGATTCGTGGTCCTAAGGTGAGAAAGCCTAAAGCAGCTAGATCGCCGTGGTCTCCCTTTTGGCGGTCTGCGGCAAATTGTTCGATAAGGAACTGGTTATAAGGTTTATCTTCGTTCATGGATTCAATGACCCAGTCCCGGTAGGTGTGTGCATAGATATAGCGAGCTAGTTGTCCACGCCGATTGTCATTCCCTGTACTGTCTGCATAACGGGCGACATCCAGCCAGTGGCGACCCCAGCGCTCGCCGTATTGCGGGCTGGCGAGTAGGCGATCGACGACCTGTTCGAAGGTTTCCTGGCCGGAAGTAAATCGTTGCATATCCTCGTAGGAAGGCGGCAGACCGATCAGATCAAAGTAAATCCGACGCAGGAGCGACCATTGGTCGGCGGGTAAGGAGGGCACCATTTCCTGCTCTTCAAGTTTCTCGAGGACATATGAGTCGATGGGATTCTTGATCCAACCTTTAAGTTTACCGCTGAAAATTGAGTCGGCAGAGGGAACTTTGGGTTCTTTAACTTTTTGAAAACCCCAATGCTCCTTGGCTTTGGCAAAGTCCTGTTCGCTTTTTAGTACACCGGCAGATTTGCCTGTGCGAGGATCCGGTGCACCCCGGCGGATCCAATTTTCTAACTCGGCGATTAATTCATCAGGTACCGCATCTTTTCCGGCTGGAGGCATAGGATCGCCTAGGTCCTTCATCCGGATGATCATGATACTTTTGCCGGGATCTCCTGGGGCAACAGCTGGGCCAGCAGAGCCCCCGGCCAACGCGCCGGCTTTTGTGCTGAGGTCCAAACCTCCCTTAGTCGCCCCATCACCATGACAGTCGTAGCAATAATCGATCAAAATGGGTCTGATCTTCGCTTCAAAATACTCCTGATCGGCTGGTGAAAGTTGTTGGGCACTGGTGGTGCTCCCATAAAAAAAGGTCGCTGCTATGGCGACCGGTCGGATGAGTTGTTTCATCGAGATCATGGTAAAATAGATTGAGAGGCTAAATCTTGGTTATTTAACAAACAGGTCTATCGCTTTTAATGCGATCGGCGAATCAGCTCAGTTGCTTGCTTTGCTTAATTCTAGGCAATGATGCCCTTAACCGGCATGCCACCCTGAGGTAGCGACCGGGTAGCTTGAGTGAGACGGAAGTCTCTGCCAGCGGTCCGATAAGTCAGTTGCTCATGGTCGAACCCAAGCAAGTCCATTACTGTAGCGTGAATATCCTTAACGTGGACTTTGTTTTCCACAGCGGCGCCACCGATCTCGTCGGTTGATCCATAGGCAATACCGCCCTTGATACCGCCACCCATGAGTACCGTACTCAATCCGCGGGCGTTATGGCTTCGTCCACCGCCACCATCCTCAGTGGGGCTGCGACCGAATTCGCTGGTAATGTAAATAAGCGTATCCTCAAAAAGCCCGCGTTCTTTGAGGTCATCCATAATCGCGCCAATAGCTGGGTCGAGCTGGCGAGCGTTGTTGGCGGCACGCTGTGCTATGCCTCCGTGCAAGTCCCAGCCTCCTTGGCGCACCTGTACAAAACGTACGCCACGCTCAAGCAAACGGCGTGCGATCAGCATTTGGCGGCCCTGAGCGTTTGCGCCATATTTGGCAACTGTCTCTGGTTTTTCACCAGCAATGTCGAAGGCCTCCCGAGCATCAGTTTGCATCCGGTAAGCCAATTCAAATGAATTGATGCGCGCTTCCAAATCACCTTCGGCTTGGCGCTTCTGTTTGTGCACCTCGTTTATCTTGAGCAGGAGATCGAGCTGCTTGCGCTGGTCACGGCGTGAGGCGAATTCGCTCTTAATGTTTTTGATGATATCCTCAATCTTCGCGTTGTTGGAATCCACGAAGGTGCCTTGGAAGGCGCCCGGAAGGAAGGCGTTGGTAAAATTTCGGGCATCGGGCGCGCCGCCGGGGCTCATGGTGATGAAGCCGGGCAGGTTTTGGTTTTCCGTGCCCAACCCGTAAAGTACCCAGCTGCCAACGGCCGGCCGTATCTCCTGCATCTCGCCGGTGTTCTGCATGTAAGTAGCCGGACCGTGCGCCGGTGCGTCGGTGTAGGTGGAACGCACGATAGCCACATCATCGGCGTGCCGGCCTATGTTCGGCCAGATCTCGGACATCTGCAGACCGCTTTGACCAAATTTTGGGAAATTGAACGGGGAGGCTAGCAGCTTGCGGTTGCCGACTGCTTTGCCGTTATTGGAATTCAACTCGGGCCGGGGATCCCACAAATCCATGTGCGGGGCGGCGCCGGCGAGGAAGATGTTCAGGACGCGCTTGGCCTTGGGGGTGCGGGGCGGCTGCTTGGGAGCCAAAGGACTGCCACCACCGGCTTGCCCCTTGAGTCCCTGCTCAAACAACATTGTGGATAGGGCCAGAGCGCCAAAGCCTGTGCCGGTCTTTTCCAGCCATTCGCGGCGGGTCAGAAAGGAATCCTCAACGCGGGCGGTATGATCGGCCTTGTTGTAGAGCGGGTAATTGTGATTGTCGTTCATGGCAAAATCGGGTGGACCAAGCAAATGGCCAGTGTGCGTACTTCTCAAAGCAGTCTACTCGATTTCACAAAATTCGCAACGCAATTTCAGA